>Ga0210246_100356_pt1 | contig 41543 bp, 38 predicted proteins | sample ChrtobMetaP3_8mM_FD_155469 | JGI IMG/M metagenome (GOLD analysis project Ga0210246, IMG submission 155469) | Chrysochromulina tobin associated microbial communities from unialgal haptophyte culture, Seattle, Washington, United States - P3_8mM | ecosystem: Host-associated > Algae > Haptophytes >...
AGGGCTATCAACATGGCTTCACTCCCTGGGTGGATTGCAAGGACTCTATCAACTCCTTTAGAACCGCTCGCGCCATGAAGAGTGGATAGCGTTTGGAGTCTATGCAATCGTCCGGGATGCGACACCTAACCACATATCACCCCCTCCCAATCGTTGGCGGCTGGTAACCTCTGGATCCAAGGCCATACCGTCCGTTCGGACTGTCCAAGTAAGCAAAATCCTTCGTCAGATTCAGCACATTGCCAGGGACTGGATTTGTCAGAAAATATTCTCGATTAATTTTCAATTGCATTTCGCCCCTAATATTCTGCACCTCGACAACACCTTTCTTTTCAAGCGCGCGGATCGCTAAGTCCAAATTCTCTCGCTTCGGTGGCCTGAAACAATTAGGACCCATGTCCCTGACCTCCCCCACTCTGACGTTGAACATGGCCCTTTTTACCTTGAAGCGAGCCCACAGCCATTCCTCAAGCACACGTGCGTAGGTCTGCTCGTCGCTCAGTTCACCGATTCGGCCAAAGAGGCGTTGGAACTCGAGCAGATACCAACTACAGACGTGGAGCGCTGCTTTCATGGTGTCGCCTTCGATGAATCCAGTTTTTCCCTCCATCAGATGAAAAATTCCTGCGATTTTGAGTGCATTAGCTCTCAGTTTCGCGACAGCATCATCAACATCACTGAAACGCCCTCCCGGTTTGATGGATTCACGCAACTTTGCAAAATACTCAACATACATCATGTCAGCGCTCGGAGAAGTCATGATAACATCAAATTCAAAATTATCATCGTGCCTTTTTCTCATTCCAATATTTAAAGAATCTGCTAGCTTGGCCTGAAGCAATGGCAAAGCCTTAAAGGGAGCATTTGATTCTGCAACTGTCTCAGGGATCTCGGAAATTTCACAAATGAGGGCACGCCCAACATTGCCCATTTCACGAGACCGCTGAATGTACTTTTTTGCTGCATCATGTTGGATCGAGTAGTTTTGAGTTACGACAGGCTCCTCAATTACCATTTTACATCCCTTCCGAAGAACAGGCATATGTGAGGAAGGATCGTGAAGATCATTGAGCGTCGCCAAGTCTCCTTTGGATTTACCAGAAAAAAATCTCTCTGCCTCCGCAATATTGATGGTAGTTACAGGAATACCTTTGTCCAAAACCTCAATAATTCCAGCAAGAGTTGCATCCTGAATTAATACATTTTCCTCCTTTGGGAGTCGCGGCTCTGTTTCTTGAAGTTCTTCAAGGTCTCCTTCATAATCACTAGGGTCCTTACCTTGATTGATGCATTGATCAATGAATTTATCGATCAAACGAACTTTTTTTTTATGAATTCGAATTTTAATTTCGTGTGTCTTCAACGCCTTTTCATGAATTTTATCTTGCTCATTCTGATATTCTCTCAGGAAAAAAAAGAGCAAATCATCGACGGGGGTCTTACCCGCTCCGCGAATCCCGATTGTCAGGACACTCAAGTTCAATCTGACAGTTTGGGCATTGGACCCTTGCACCTTGATGGCAGGTTGATGCGCAGAGGCGCAAGCAGCAAGGAGTGCCCCTCCGATAAGCTGGGGCTTCAAGCCCCGCCGTTGGGAAATTTCAATTAAGACTTCACGTAAGAGATCTGGAAATTGGTCAACGGGATACGGCCCAGGTTCAAAGACCTGATTGTCGGCGGTCGTGATGTAGCGCTTAGGAACTAGCGCGTTCGGGGTTTGCGGTTTGTGCATAGTCACACCACACGCCTCGATGTTGCTGTGAGATCGAGCCACGCGATCACCTCCGCCCGAGGCCAGCCGACAGATCGGCTATTGGCGGTCCCCAAGCGCACTCTCCGCGGGAACTTCTCGTCATACTGACGACTGCGGGGGTTCCCCTTGGCGTAGATCGTGGAACGGCCTAAGCCGGTGAGAGCGATGAGCTCCTTAAGCCGGCAGATGCCGGAAGTTGTTGTGGTCATTGCGACTCCTTTCAAAGAGACTCAATGGTCGCCAAAGCTCAACTTAGCGTCATCTTCTGAATTTTCACTGTATAAAACACCAGAACTGTGAGCATAGGCCACGTAAGCCTACGAGCCGGGCATACAACTTCTTGGTTCTTACTCTGCTTTCCTGGCAACTAAAGATCTCTGCCGCCATATACGAGGAGATGAGCTGAAGAGGTCAGCAAACGGCTAGTCATCCATAGAGGACCGCATGCGCTCAATGACCCCGGTCAGGCTTGTCACCAAGGGGGAATTGCAAAACTCTGGCACCCCGGTGAGATGTGACGAAGAAGCAATCTAAGCAATTGAATCCGACGAGTCCCCAACGAAGTACCTGACCAATAGGGCAGCCACTGGGATCTCAGAAATAGCAGGCGCACAAGGGGAGATCCGGGTTTGGGGCTCATGCTCGGCTGTGAGCAAAGCGGCCAACTTCAAGGACGTGATTCAAGCGCATGTGTTTGTGCGTGGAGACATACAGATTTTGTGGCCGACGTGAACCAGCAGGGAATGAGCTAGCGCGATGACCAGTAGGGCATCGAAGTCAACGGGCATGCAGTCAAACAGTACGGCAAGCGCAAGATGCAGCACACAAGCGCGCGAACCGCAAATCCATGACAAGCTGTGCTGGTCAACGCCCCCATCGGTGCCAAGGTCGAACGCGCGTTTCAAGTGATCAATAACGAGTCCGGGCATGGAAAGGCTTGCTACCATGACCTCGTGAAGACCCCTGGAACACTTCTAAAGCTGTTGGACTTTGCCCAATGTGTAGAAGACGCCGCGCGCCTCGGTACGACAGATGCGGGGAGTACGTCGGCAGGCGGCAACAGGACATCAAAACGAGGCGAACTCGGCGCTCAGCCCCAATCGGCATGTGAGGTCGGCATGATCCGAATCGAGCACATCAAGTCTCGCCTCGGCGCGTGGTGTAAAGACCCTCTCACGCGAATTCATCAATTTTGGCTCAACAGGCTCTTGGTCTGTTTGTCGTTTGGGCAGAACATTGACAATGGAGTTGCAGACATTGCGCTCAACCACAATTTTCCACTGCGAGGCTGATGAGATCAGAAAATTTCTGGCAATACAGGCATCATAAATCGGACAGCACCTTAGGACCAAATATTGTTTTATTCTGCTTGATTACCTCCAAAGGCTTCTTGCGATTCTTCCGCTTTGCAAGATCAGGAAAAGGATTAATAATCATAGCCGCCACTTTACTCTCAACCTGAGTGAACAGTTCACCATTGGAATCCAGAATGTACTGAGCAATATTTTTCTGGCTCGCCTTCTTAATTTTTACTTGCCCATTACTTTTAGCAGATTTTTCAAAATACGGCTTCCAAAAATGATCCGAGGCTTTTAATAAACAATCGAAACGAGGATCAATCTCGCCGCTCCCGGCGGGCTTTACAACGCCATCTGTCCACTCTCGTTTAAACAAATCAAGGTCACGGGGAGTAATAAATTTTAATGCTGTTTCACTTGAATTTGCCGAATTAAAAACTTCCGACCTGGCTTTCAATTCAACGATGGCTGAGCGTTTCCAATCACGGACTTCCTGAACTGTTAGGTCTCGAAGGAACCAGGTCTCCCTAAAGATATCCCACAGCACGATCAAAGCCTTCGTATAGTAAACTGGGCTCAAATCCAATAGAGGATCTACTTCTTTGCCGTCAACATGTAATAAAGCTTCCGCATCACCCACCTTCTCTGGATGCACATGAAGATTATCAACGGTTACCTGAATTGGCTCCGCAGTCCGGAGATCACTATAACGCTCCCCAAAATACTCTTCAGGGGATGGGCGGAGTTGCAGAATGATATTTGTACCACCCAATGTGAGGCGGCGGCCAGTTTCAGCCGAACTTGAAAAAATATCGCAGGCAGCCCAGCGCTTCGCCTCGAGTTGAAGAGCGATTGCAAAATCCGTGCACCAAAAATCCTTGAAGTTCAGCAATCCTGCGGCATCAATCTCAAGCATCCGAGCTGACTTCAGAACGAATGGCCTGATGTGATTCAGCACTGCATACGCTTGCCGGTTATCCACACCATGGCCATCGAAGATCTGTTTATTAACAGCTACCGCAACAAGGTCACTCGGGATCTGCACATAAAACTTGAAACCGTGCTCCAATAAATTAGCGAGCACCTTTTCAGGGGCCAAGCCGCATTTTCCAGCGATTTTCTCCAATCGACTGGAGGCATCCTTGTAGGCTGAACTCATAGATTAAAAGGCTCTCAAAGCAAACGGAAAAGCGATCTTCGACGCTTTTTGCATGATAAATTGATCCCATTCGTTCATCATTTCCCTTCTATGTCCCAATTCAACGTCATCAGGTTTTAATGATTTTTCATTTCTCTTGGCAGCACTCGCCAATGAAATATCTACGAGTTTCTGGGGGTACCGGGCCTTATTAACAGCCCAGTCTCGGAAAGTGCGCCTGAAGTCATCGGGATAGAGCTCCAGACTCAACCGTTTCAATACGTCAACCAGTATCGCCTCTGAGAGGGATGATTCTTTGTCCTTTGCAAAGACCAAGCGAGTGTCAGGCGGAATGTGAAGCACCTCTGACTTCAGTACAGATATCGCACTACTACTAAGTGGGATTCGATACGGTTCATCCAACGCCCCACGCTCAGCGGGCACCGTCCAGACACCAGCTCTCAAATCAATCTCACTCCATCGGGCCATGAGCACCCAATCGCTAGGGACTGCAGTGAGAATGCAAAACTCGAGGGCACGTGCTGCAGTTCCTGGGCGACGGCGGAGGTTGCACATGAACTCTGGCATGTTGGTGACCGGATGTCCGCCGTGGAGTTGGATCTCCCGGGCTTTGGATGGTCGAGGCAGCAACGCGTCTAGGTGACCTCTCCATCGAGCTGGATTGTCGCCACTACGCTGTCCCCCAACGATTGTCCAATCGAGTACTGCTTCAATCCGCCCCCGAAGGCGCGAAGCTGTCTCTGCTTTGGTGGTCCATATCGGTTTGAGGATGGACAGTACCTGCTCAGTCGATACGTCGTGAACTGCCGTGTTTCCAATATGAGGATATGCGTAGGTCTTGAGGGTGGAAGACCACTGACTGCGGTGCTTGAGGTTCTTCCATTCACTCTCGCGTGTTGCGATGTAGGCATTAGCTGCCTGCTCGAAAGTCATGGGTCGCACCTGCTGAGCTTTCAAAGAGGTCATGAGTGCGGTGCGACGCTCAATCGGATCGACCCCTTGATCCAGCCAGCCTTTGGCTTCAAGGGCCTTTGATCGGGCTTGCGCGAGCGTAACCTCCGGAAAACTCCCAAGACCCATGTGCCGCCGCCTGTCGCCGATCATGATGCGCAGCACCCAGGATCTCGCACCAGAGCCCGTGACATACAAGTAAAGCCCTGCAACGCCTCCCACGGCATGGTGGCCCTGGCAGGTCAGTCGTGACACTTCAAGGGCAGTTAAGTCCTTCGCTTTCCGAGCCATGATCGCCTTCACCACGAGTTGGGCTGCGGATTTTGCCAGGGACCTGCGCTCCATCCTTTCTACCAATGAACACTGGATCAGGTTGGACGTTTTTGGATTCCAATGGACATCATCTGAACCCACATTACCATTGTGGCGATTGGTCGGACAGTGACTCGTGATGCTCAATGCACGCTGCAGGATGCCGATGGACGACTGAGGCGGCAGGCTTTTCTCCGCCGACCTGCAGCCAAGTTGCTCGGGGTGGTGTTCGCCGTTCTACCAATCCACCTACCTTTAGTCCTTTGGCGTGTGACGGCGCTCCTTGGAACACCTTGGACGTGAGGCGCAGATCGATCTGGTGCAGTTCGCGCTGCAAGACCGCCAAGAACTTTGTAGACACTTGGGCTGACAGCGTATTTTTCGAGCAAAAATTGAAGGCTTCTGTGTCTCAAAACAAGGAATTTCTGCGTCCGGACGCAGAAATTCCTTGTTTTTAGCCTACGGCGATGTCGAAAACTGCGCTTGGGTCGTCCGCAGTCGCTGGACCCTGGCAGGTCCGAGGTGCCGCCCCGGCTCGGCGGAGAGTCCTCGCTCCTGGTGGCTTCGATGATCGAGGCGCGGGGCATGTCCATTCGCTGTCAAATGCCGGTTCAAGAGATCGGCAAACGCTTTGCGTGTTTCCTTCAACTCGTTGCGCAAGGCCAAGGGTGTGCGGCCACCGCTGTCTTTTTTACTGCCCCCTGCTTCCGGCTTCTTGGGGTTGTAGCGTCGAAAATGCAGCTCCGCCGGTCGGTCGATTCCATCGAGTACCCGATCCGAAACCATCGCATGAAAATGCGGTTGTGGCACTCCACCAAGGGCGGCAACGGGCTCATGGATGGCAACTTCATAGGGTTTATTGGGTGCGACGTGCTGCATCCACTCCTCGAGAGCCTCGCGCATTTGTGTATGGGTTAGTTCGGCTGGCAAGGCGCCCTCGTACTCGCGGTACACGGCAGCGTTGCTACGCTCGTACTTGTCGGCGGTCTGCCAGAATTTGGTGGTATCGCCACTGGTCCAACCCGGAAGGTTGCCGGAGAATGTATCCACGAGGTCTTCGCTTTTGCTCTCAAAGGCTCCGCGACGTCCGATGTATTTTGCATGGCGCCCTGCAGCGCCCTTGCCTCCCGTCTTCACGCTGAGGTGATATGTCATGGTAATACCCTTTCTCGATGTCAAAAGTAAAAATGCCCCTCAAAGGGGAATGCTATAGATATAAACAAGGAGGAAATGCAGTGCGTTTAGGCGCGCTGATTACTCACTACGGTGAGAAACGGTAAGTGCGCGTGTTTATTCCTGTGCTATTTGAGAGAGGGATTACATGACCGCAGGTCCAATGAGTCATCCACTCCTACATGCACCTTGCTACACCTACCTTGTTCTTATCCATAACATAGGGAGGTTCACAGTAAAAAATTACTGATAGGCTGTTACACAGCGAACAAGCATTCGCTAGATGAGAGCAACCAAGCCTAGATGCTTGAACCCCTATTGGGTGATAAGGCTCTCTGTTATGGCAATGAGGTCACCGGTGTGGGTGCTCTATACCGCTGCCTTTATAAAGGCTCGGTGCTGGGTTATTACATGCTCTTGAAAGTCATGTGGATTTTATAATCAGATACATGCGTATGTACTGATTTTGATGTTTTCTAAAACCTATGCCTTGGAGTGAGCAAAGGTCTCCATACGCACGTTGAGCAGGTTGTTCGCGAAGCTCTTTACCATCAAAACTTCCAGGTCGTCAATCATTCCATCGTCAACGATACATGCGCTGAAGTACCAAGCGAGATCGAACAAATCTAGCTTGGTGTCTTTGGGCTGACGTAGCTTCTCTTAGCTAGGTTTGAACTCCTGGTTGCGCTTAGAGTGATGCACCAGGGCAATGGTCTGCACATCACGCTTTCTGCTGAAGGCGAGATTCATTTCCTTCCAAAGAGTCTGCTCCCGGGCTTTGCCGACACAAAGGGCCTGCCCACGGGAGTCGTAGAAGATGGAAATGCCAAAGCTGTCCTCAAGCATGGCTTTGAGGCCTTGGGCGTATAGGAGCGCCTCCCTGCCACCACTGAAGATCTGCCAGCTGGCCTCTCTCTTGGATAGGCACTTCTCGATGGCATAGAACTCGACGATGGGTTGGATCGTCTCGAGTTGGGCTTTGTGTACGGCGTCTGACCTGGATTTAGCAAGCGCAGAAGCTACCTGCAATGGGCTCAGAGCCTCATTTTTTGTTTTCCAATTAGTAAGAGTACCTACCGACAAGCCCAGTAACGCTGCGAGTTTAGTTTGAGAGTTGGTTTGCAGTTTCTTGCTCAGGGCATCTATCAATTCTTTTGCTCGCATTGGCGTATCTCGTCGTTCCATCAGCGAAAGAAAACCACCAAATCTCATTTCCGAGTTTTTTGCTTTCAACTTGTTCCCCCATTTGTTCCCCCGGATTAGCGTGATTTTTTAAATCAGTAACTTGGGCGGCAGACTTCAGAAGTTTGGGCTGCTGCCGGTTCCGTTGACACCGACCTAAGCTTCTTGAGCTTTCTCGAACTGTACGGGACTGAGATAGCCGAGGGTCGAATGTCGGCGCGTCGGGTTGTAGAAGCACTCGATGTAATCGAACACGTCTGAACGGGCTTGCCCTCGCGTTCGATACACCTTCCTGGCTGTGCGCTCTGTCTTGAGCGAGCTGAAGAAGCTCTCCATGGCCGAGTTGTCCCAGACCTCGCCGGCCCTGCTCATGCTGCAAGTGATGCCCTGTTCGTCCAGCAACTTCTGGAAGTGCTCGCTGGTGTACTGGCTGCCCTGGTCCGAGTGGTGCAACAGTGCCACGGGCTTGCCCCGGCGCCACACGGCCATCATTAGCGCATCCACCACGAGCTGCGAGGTCATGCTCTCCTGCATCGACCAGCCGACGATGCGCCGCGAGTACAGGTCCAGCACCGCCGCCACATACAGCCAGCCCTCGGCCGTCCAGATATAGGTGAAGTCGGCCACCCACTTCTGGTTCGGGCCATCGGCCTGGAACTGACGGTCCAGCACGTTGTCAGCCACGGTACTGCGCTCACCCCGGTCTTTGGGTAGTCCACGCCGTCGGGGCCGGGCACGCAGTGCCTGTTCTCGCATGAGCCGCTCGATGCGGTGCAGCCCACAGGACTGACCTTGCTCCAGCATGTCGTGCCACACCCGGCGCGCACCGTAGGTGCGGTCGCTGTGCACGAAGCTCTGACGCACCTGCGTGCCCAACACCTCATCGCTGAGGCTGCGCCGGCTTCTGGGCCGCGTGAGCCACGCGTAGAAGCCACTCCGCGAGACACCGAGCGCCTCGCACATCAGATTGACCGGCCAGGCCCCTCGGTGTTTCGCCACGAAGCCGAACTTCACATCGACTCCTTCGCGAAGTAGGCCGCGGCTTTTTTCAGGATGTCGCGCTCCATCTTGAGCTTGGCAACCTCCTTGCGCAGTCGCGCTATCTCCGCGTCCTGGGCCTTCTGCTTGCCGTTGCCAGGGAACGCCTCCTGGGGCTCCTCTCGCAACTCACGAACCCACTTGCGCAGCACGTTCTCGTGAACGTCCAGGTCCTTGGCTGCCTGGGCCACAGCCACGCCACGCTCGGTGACCAGCCTGACCGCCTCGAGCTTGAACTCGCGGCTGAATGTCCTTCTTCTTTCCATGAACCACCTCCGGTTTCATCTTCCACCTTAACAAGGTGTCATCGAAACCGGCAGCAGCCCAAACCATCAAGACTGCTCGGCAGTAGGCGCCCAACTGCTCAGCGTCCCACTCCTTCTGGCCTGCGAAGTCCGGGTCGAGCAGAGTGCCGATCGTCTCGACCATGTCGTAGTTCGAGAACATCGCTTGGCTGAGCGGCTTGTGATACCCGATCAGGCCAGAGTGGTAGCCCTCCGCCTCGTGGAAGAGGAACGAGTCCTTGTTCGCTATGGCCTCTGAAACGATGTTCTTTCCGAACGTCTCGACTTGGACGCCGTACTTCGTCGTCTCACCGATCGCCCGGAAGATCGCTAACGCCGTCCCCGGCGACGACTCAACCATCGCACGACAGAGCCTCTTGTCAGCGATCAGCAACAGCAAGTCATTCGCGTACGCCTCGACCTTCGGAGGGACCCGCTTCCTTTCCTCTTCACGCTGGTAGCCGAAGTTCTTGAAGCGTCCTCTATCTGTCGCATGCCGCACGAGCGACCGGGCCGACAGGGCCAACTCGTCGGCTATGACAGCCAGCTCAGTCGGCGATCCCTTGAGGATGAAACGGTACAGCGTCTGCGCAAAGCGCTCCGCGTTGTACCGACCGTACGTCGGCGGTCGAATGAACGCGAACCACGTCCAGGTCAGGAACGTCAGCAGGAACAACCCTCCGAGCAGCGCTTGCCACGAAGCGGGTGTCAGCAAGTCCCCTTGGGGCACGAGCCACTGCTCAGCGCGCCAGAGGTCGGTCAGCAACGTTAGAACGCCGACGCCGGCGACGACGGCAAACGTGATTCCTTGAAGCGGGATAGGTGCAGTCCTGACGCGAAAGCGATATCGCACGTCTGCGATGGTCCAGGCCAGCACCATCAGCGCCAAGCCCGCAAGGAACTCGGAGAACCCGAAGAATTTGGGTGCGGTCGCATCGAGCGGAATGAAGCACACCGCTGCTATGCAGTTCTGAGTTGCAGTTGCCAATCCTCCTCCTCACTGCCGACAGTAAAGCAGTGTACAGGGGTAGGTGAAACTGTTGAGGTGCCCGCGGCCTGCCGTTCTGGGGCACCCCAAGACTTCGCGTACGAAGAGCGATCGTATGAGAGGCTAACCGCAACCGGCCGGTGGATGGCTAGAGCCGTCGTTGAAGGCGTCGACCGCGAGCGACTCCGTTCATCCTGAAGCCGTCACGCGTAGGTCTGTTCTGCAGCGGTTGCTGCCTTTGGCCCCCGCCAAGCGGACTCACGCTCCCTGGCACAAAGCAGTCATTTGGCTCAGCGGCAGGCGCTGGCGCGAATGCCGGCTCTGCGAGGCACTGCAGTCGTAGGGATCTCCATGTCGCATGGCGCCGTGCTAGAGCGTTTTCACCCTGAGCTGCAATAGCCGCTGTGGCAGATGTAGTTGCAGCACTCCTCGGCGCTGAAGGCCCCGAGCAGCAGCCCCACCGTGTCCCATAGACCCTGTACGGTGCGCGCTTGCGCTTTGCGCAGCAGCGCCTTGAGCTTGGCAAAGACCTGCTCGATGGGGTTGAGGTCTGGGCTGTAGGGCGGCAGGTAGCGCACGCTGGCGCCTTGTGCCTCAATGGCCTGCCTGACCCCATAGACCTTGTGCGAGCCCAGGTTGTCCATCACCACGATGTCTCCGGCTTTGAGCTCAGGCGCAAGAAACTGCTCGGTCCAGGCGAGAAACGATTCGCCGTTGATCGGGCCGTCCAGCACCAGGGGAGCCGCCAGGCCGCCTTGACGCAGCGCACACACGAACGTTGTGCTCTTCCAATGCCCTTGCGGCGCGTGGCCGATACAGCGCCTGCCGCGCGCACTTCTGCCCCGAGTCGGCGCCATGTTCGTGCTCGCCCAGGTCTCATCGATGAACACGAGCGAGGAGGCAGGCATCTGCGCCTGCGCGTCTTTCCAGCAGCTGCGCTGCTGGGCTACATCGGCGCGCTGCTGCTCCTGAGCGTGCAGGGTCTTTTTTTCAGCGTCAGCCCCAGGCGGGCAAGCGTTTTCCACATGGCCGTGGTGCTCAGGACAACACCTCGCGCCTGCGCCCACTGGCACAGCTGCTTGAGGGTCTGGTCGGGGTGCACCGCCACCTGCGCGAGCAACTCGCCTTCGAGTGCGCTCAGGCGCGGGGGCACATGGTTGCACTGCACGCTGGCACAGCGCTGGCCCTGGCGGGCCAGGCGAGTTCTCGCGCGCGAGACGTACGAGGCGCTCACTCCAAAGCGCCGAGCGATGGCATTGACCGAGCCTGGGGCATCCAGCACCCGATCACGCAAGTCCTGTGAGTACGCCTGCCCTTGTCTCCACGACATGTTCGCCTCCCTTCGCACTGCGCCACAGCGGCGCCTAGCAAAGCAAACATCTTCATCCTCGAGAAACTCAACGGGCGTGAAAAATTGTCAGTGAGGGTTGAATGGCTCTAGTGACCGCTTCTCCACTGCCCGAACTCGGGGTCCCGACCCCTATGCATAGGACTCAACTATGCGTAGATCCCGAACCCGTCGACTCGATCCGCGAGGGAACGTCAACGCGACGGCGCAATCACTGCTTTGCATAGTTTCTCTCGTCCTCGAGGTGCGATCGCAGCCATGCTCGTGCGAATGGAGGGCCCACCGACATGCACCTCACCTTCCCCCACCTCAGGACAATGAGAACGCGGCAGCGAACCAAGCATGTCGGCCATGCCTCCGCTCGCCGCGGGCTGCGCGCCGGCGATGCCAGACTATGCATAGCTCGCGTGGACACGGTCGAACTGCTCTTAGGATGTCTCGATCGCGGGAGCTGTGCGAGTCTAAAGCGACAGAGGTTTTCGTCGATGACCCGCGCCAAATCTCTGGTCACCATCGAAATGGCGGCGTTTGATGTCTTCCCGCTCGTCGGCGGGCCTGTGCAGCTTGCGCCGCGATGAATGTTGTTGAACTCGGCAGCCCAAAACACCACCCGCTGTGTCTCGCGTCAGCGAGACCGCGGGCGGCGCATCTCATGAGAGCGCGTGGAGGAGGCCGGACTCGGACAGCCCTCACCCATGAGCACGCAGCGGGCGTTCGCCGCCTGGCAAGAGTGCGCCGCTGGCTCAGTTTGGACCTGTTAGCGCGGCAGGTCGGGAGGAATATGGTTGATTACGCATCCTTACGTTGTGGGATTCGGAGGTGGAAGGCGCTGCAAGATAATGTGGCTCGCAAGCGTTGCGCATCGCGGCCTTTTTGCCATGCGCACGCACCAGATGCATAAAAGACAGATGGAGGTGCACTATGAACGGTAGCGATCCTAAGTCCGGGGCCGAAGGCAGCACGAGTGGTCCAAGGCTGCGACTCAAGTCGCCTAGGCGACCGGGCACACTCAAGGCAGTCATGCTGCTAGTCACCGTCGTCGCGCTGCTCACTTATTTGGCGTCCCTCACTTCGACTGTACATACGCCTCCCATCCAAACCGCAGCAGAATACGCGAGCACAGCTATCGATATGACTAAGGCGATGACAGAAGAACCGGGCTCGCAAAGCCGGTCAGAGACCGTGCCGATCGGGACGCATATGAACGTGAAGGGCATCGCGTTGAACGTCGACGTCTTGCCCGGTAACTGGGCGGTCGAAAACACAGGGACCCAGGCTTTCCTCCGTAAGAGCGATGGGCGGTTGTGCCAGATCACAGCAAACGCGCCAGTAGATGTGAGTTCGCTACAGACAGAAACGCGTGGCAGAGAGGTCGATTTTGAAGCGGCTTTGATGAGCGAGCTGTTGACCGCGGGCGCAAACATGGCCGGCGGCAAAGGGATTGAGACCAAGGCTGAAGGGACCCTTTTGTTTAGCGAATCCGGCCCGGGCTTGGTGAAGTACGGAGTACGCCTCATCACGGATATGTCGACCGGTACGACGCACGCGAGGAGGCTAGCGGTGATTTCCACCGTAGCCAAAGGGGATCGATTGGTGCGTCTCAGTTGCATGAACATGGGAGGAATTACAGATAACGGGGAACACATGGCGAAGCTTGCACGTTCTCTTGCGCTGGCGGACTGACGTCGTCGCTCGTGAGGTCGGGCATGAAGTGGATTTCCGGAGCGCTCGCCTATCTAGGGCTGTACATAATTTGGAGCGCGAGCTTTGGCGCGCGCGAGGGATATAGCTTTACGGGCTTTCTAGTGGCCGTGTTGTTTGCCTCACCCTTGTTACTCATCAGCGCCTGGTGCTTCTCCAAGGCAGAGGGTGACACACAGACGCGCGATGACGAAACCGCCCGCTACATAGTCGAGCAGAACGCTACCTCAGCCGCATTCTTCCTTTACCTTCGACCCTTTTCCTCTACAAATAAGTTGCGGCTTAGCGACGCTCACCTGAATCTCTTTTCCTGGGAGACATGGGAACGAGATGGGTTCGACGATCTTGAGCGAATGATCGCTCGTGCCCTTAAGCCAACCGCCCCGCTAATTGCGCTAGGCCGTCCAGGTGAGCACCGAGGTGCGGGCCGAGCTTCGACAGAAGAACAAGAATGGAGAGCGAAAGTCAAGGATCTCGCAGCCCGTGCCGAGCTGGTGTTCGTGATGCCGTCAAACAAGGCCGGAACGCTTTTGGAACTAGAGCTCATTGCCGAACAGCAGTATTTGAACAAGACCATCTTCGTAATGCCGCCCTCTGAATCGGCCTTTTACGAATCGTCTGGCTGGGACATCGCGCGCGACTGGAGCGAGGTCAAGCGCGAGTGCAAGAACTTCGGCATCGACTTGCCCGAGCATAGACCAGCTGGAATGTTGTTCAAGCTGCGTCAGAAGAGTCATCTAGCGGCAGCCGAGGAACTGCCATTCCCTGACGCTGTCCGGTGGATGAAGTCAATTCAGCGATTGATCGACGCGTAAAGGACCGAGGAGGCAAATCGGTGCGCGCTTGAAAACCGAATCGCCGTTGCCGCGATGTCGCAGGACGAGCCTCTGGTGCTGTGGAGATGAAGCGCGTCGGGCGATTACGTTTTTGCAATCGGCGCCCGCCACCCCGCGCATCGCCGGTGGCTCGCGAGAGCTGAATGAGATACTGGCGATATGAGCAGGTGGGCGGGTCTGGCCGGGCCCGTCGTCCGCTGCCATCTCCGGGATTTCGCGAAGTCTCAAGCGCCGTCCGGTGGGAGATGCCGGCCTGGAGAGGAATATTCACCAGCGGTCGATGATCCGGTTCTCGCCACTACCTCACTGGCCGACGTTTCCACGGGGCATTCAGAATGTGTTTGCCGTCAAGTAGCTATCTCTGTACGCGCACATAACTCGATGTTTTCGTCAACGAGCTTAGGAGAAAAAGGGTGAGAGCCGCAATTCTGATCGGCGTTAACAAGACCGGTGGCCTGCCGGTGCTCAGCGCCGCGGTGACGGGCGCCCGGCGAATGGAAGCGTGGGCTCTCGACCAAGGAATGGCGCGCAAACACGTTCACCTGTTCACGGACGAGAAAAATGTTGTCGAGATTGCCGCTATCAAGAGAGTGATCCGCGACCTCGTAGACAGTGGCACGATCACGCAACTCGTCATCTACTTCGCCGGCCACGGCGTCAACATCCGCTATGGCGAGTACTGGCTGCTAAGTGACGCGCCGGTGGACGCGTCGGCGGCCGTCAACGTCGAGGGTAGCGTCGTCCTAGCCAGGCGCAGTGGCATCGACCACGTCGTCTTTATATCCGACGCGTGCCGAACCGCTGCCGAGGGCGTGCAGGCGCAGGGCATCACGGGCAGCGAGCTCTTTCCGAATGATCCGGTCGACGGCCCCGAGCGAGCCGTCGATCTCTTTTTCGCCACGACGCTCGGCCGTCCGGCGCTTGAGGTGAAGACTTCCGGCGAGTCCGCCGCCGCGTTCCACGCCGTCTACACGAGCACGCTGCTTGATGCCGTCGGCGGCAAGCTGCCACCCGCGGTTCAACAGGCCCCGGGGGAAACACCGGGCTTTGTCGTCCGCCCGCGCTCGCTGAAGGAGTGCCTTCGCACCGAGATGCCGCGCCGGCTCGCTGGACTTCGCGTCGGCGTAACAGTGAGCCAGGAGCCCGACGCGCGGATCACGTCGGACGAGGCTGCTTGGATCGCCGGTTTTGACACAGCGCCCGTGGCTGAGCCGGTGGCATCGCCCTGTATTGAGCCACCTCTGCAGCCAGTGCCGCGCGGGGGTGCGCCGCGGTTAGGCCTGCGTACGCCTCCTGTGCAGTACCCGTCCGCCGGCGCAGCGGCGCGCGCGTTCGCCAGCCGGCAGCTCGACCAAGTGCTCGCTGGCGCCAACTCCGGCGGAACTAGGACGGCCACGCGTGGCCCCTCAATCCGACCGATGCCCGATGGCCCTTCACCGGCGCTCGCCAAGCCCTTCGGACCGCTTGGCTTCGAAACCAATTGCGGCTTCAAGCTGCGCGGCGCGAAACTCGCCGACGCAGTCGCGTCGGGCGTCCGCGTCGAGCGATTCGACGATGACGCGTCACTCGCACGCGTACACCCGCAAGGCCGTCCCGCGAATGTACTCCTGATCCTCGCCGACCAAACTAGCGTGCTGCTGCCTGCCGTTCCAGGTTTCGTCGCAGCGCTCTCTTTCGACGCTGGGGAGCTGGCCGACGTCGCCTACGAACCCTCGAAGTATGGCGAACGCTGGGCCGATTTTGCGCAGCGTGCCGACGAGTTACGGCGGCTCCGGGCGGTGATTGCGCAGGCAGCACGCGAGGGCGTGTTCCGACTCGAAGGGCCGGCCGCGCTCGCGCGCCGTATGCAGCTCGCAAAGGGCGTCGACCCGTCCCTCGCGCTTTACGCCGCGTACGCGTACCACGGGCTGCAGCAGGGAGATCGGCTTCGCGAGATGCGCGAATACCTCCGCATGGACCTCGGAATCTCGTTCTTCGATCTCGACCTGCTCGCCGGCGCCTTGCCGAGTGGGGGCGAGGCTGGGCGGTATCCGCCGGTGCCGTTGCTGGCCCAAGGCTGGTCGCTGCTGTCGGCGTTCGGTGTCTCTCTCAGCAATCACCTTACGGAGCTGCCCGCAAGCCTCGGCGCGCCGCACCGGCCGCTGCAGGCTGAGCTTGTCGACACACTGTGGACTCAGTTCAAGCCGGCTGGGACCGAACACCTGCGCAAGCTAATCCAGGAAGGAAAACTGCAATGACTCGACAACTCGTCTTCGTGCACGGGCGCGCCCAGGAGCGCCTCGACTCGATCGCCCTTAAGAAGGAATGGATTAGCGCTTGGAAGACCGGTTTGGACAAGGCGGGTTTGGCGATGCCTCTCGATGAAAGCGATATCCGCTTTCCCTACTACGGTGACACGCTTGAGCAGATGACGGAAGGCCGCACGGCTGACGAGGCAGCGCGGATCGTCGTCCGAGGCGAGGCTCTCGACCGCACCGAGGAAGCTTTTATGCGCGCGTGGCTGCAGGAGATGCAAACCAAGGCCGGCATCAGCGATGCAGAAGTCGCGGCCGTTGTCGACCCGGTTGTACGGGAGCGCGGCGTGCTCAATTGGGGCTGGGTGCAGGGCATCCTCCAGGTGCTTGACACCAAGGTCCCGGGCGCGAGCGGTGCCAGCGTCGCGCTAGCAACGAAGGACGTTTACGGCTATCTGACGAACCAGGCGATCCGTGACACGATGGATGCTGGTGTTCGCTCTGCATTCGCGGCGAGCGCCGAGACGGTGGTCGTTTCACACTCGCTCGGCACCGTTGTCGCTTACAACGTGCTGCGCCGCGATAGCGACACGCATGGTCTAGATGTGCCGTTGTTCGTCACGCTCGGCTCACCGCTCGCCGTGACCGTGGTCAAAAAAGCAATTCGGCCGATCAGCCACCCGAGTTGCGCCAAGCACTGGTTCAACGCGATGGACGAGCGTGATGTTGTCTCGCTGTTCCCGCTCGACAGCGACCACTTCGATGTCGATCCGGCGATCGAAAACAAGACAGACGTCAACAACCCGACCGAAAACCGACACGGCATCTCGGGCTACTTGGGAGATCCTGAAGTGGCCAGGCGAATCCACGCCGCGCTGATCGCGTGAACGGCGCGGTCATCTAGATGCCCCGCGAACGAGCTGGCTCGAGCGCTCAAGCGACGGGGGCCAAAACCGACGTTCAGAACCGACCGCTGCCTGGCGGCGACGTGATGGATTTGGCGACACCAGAGCAGGAGATTCTTTTCGACGGCGTGCAGTTCGTGCGCGTTCGGTTTTAAGGGCAAATTAAGCTGCAATGGTTTCGCAACAGCCACTTCACCGACTGCATGTTCGACAGCCCGCTAACGTCCGATACCTTGAAGCGAGACGGAAACTCGGAAGACGGCAGTACCTCTGTTTTACGCTGAAAGCTGTCGTTGAAGAGTCACGTCGGCAAGTACGTTGATGTCGCGCAGGCCCGGCGAGGTGGACATGAACGCGCCTGCTGTCTAGGGTCATACGCGGCGCACCCTCCGCGGCGAAGATCGTCGGCGCGTCACCGACGTCCACAAGGTGTTCGCGCCTCACCCAAGCGGTCGCGCCACGTTTCGGTCGTCGTGTGAAGAATCGCTCTTGCTGGAGTGTTGTTGCATCACGCCGCTCGCGAACGACCGCAATTCGCTGCGCCCGCAAACTAGATTGGTCATGCCGTTAAAACTTCGTCGGAGCGCGTAAAATTTGCTATACAGCAATCTTTAAACGGGAGCAGCCATGGCGGACAAAAAGATCGTGTTCATTGCCTTCGCCATTGAGGACGAGTCGGCGCGCAACTTGTTCATCGGGCAAAGGCTGCACCCGAGGCAGCCGTATGAGTTCATCGATATGTCGGTGAAAGAGCCCTACGACGAGGAGTGGAAGAAACGCGTGCGCACCCGAATTCTCCGTTCGGATGGGGTCATCGCCCTGGTTAGCAAGAACTCGCCTAAGTCCAGCGGCGAGCTCTGGGAGATCCAATGTGCCAAGGAGGAGAAAAAGGCGCTGCGAGGAATCTGGGCATATAGCGATGACCGCACGACTCTCCTAGGTGTGTCCACTGTCGCGTGGACCGACGCGAACATCGTCAGTTTCATCGACAGTCTTTGAGTCCCGATGCGCAAAGCTCTTATTGCGGGCATCGACTGGTACGAGCGCCTTCCCGCGCTCGGCGGTTGCACTCGCGATGCGCGGGCTGTGGGATCCGTACTCGAGCGCAATTTCGATCGCTCCGCAAACTTCGCTGAGCCGCGGCTACTGCTCGGCGAATGCGGTCTAACACCTGTCTCGCGCAGAGAGCTTAGAGATGCCATCGAGGACCTTTTTACGGGCGATGCCGACATCGCCCTGCTTTACTTCGCGGGTCATGGACACATCGAGACCACCGGCGGTTATATCTGTTGCAGCGATACGCGGGATGGCGATGACGGGATCGCGATCGAGGATATCGTGCGTTTTGCGAACGCATCGGCCGCTCGCAACAAAGTGATCATCCTTGACAGTTGCCACAGTGGTGCTGCCGGCAATCGTCCCAACAATCGCCCCCTGGCGGAGATCAGCATCGGTACGACCATCCTCACAGCGTCGGAGCCGCACCAGTATGCAATGGAAGGTCCGGATGGCGGCGGCGGCGTCTTCACCACGCTTCTGGTTGACGCGCTCTCCGGCGCGGCGGCGAACCTTTTAGGTCATGTCACTCCGGCTGCTATCTACGCATATATCGACCGCTCGCTGGGACCATGGGAGCAGCGGCCCCTGTTTAAGACACACGTGAGGTCGTCCGTCCACCTCCGGAAGGCCGCGCCGCCGATTCCCTTAGCAGATCTCCTCGCCCTGCCCGTGCACTTCCCGACCGGGGATTTCGACTTCGCGCTGGACCCTTCCTATGAGCCAGATCGCGGTCAGGCGATCGATCTTGCGCTCCCGGCCCCAGACCCAGCAAAGACCCCGATTTTCGCCACTCTTCAGCGGCTCGCTCGTGAAGGTCTAGTGCGACCCGTAGGCGCGGATCACATGTACTACGCAGCGATGGGTAGCCGATCCTGTCGCCTCACCTCCGTCGGTGAGCACTGGCGTAGCCTTGCGGCCCGAAACCTCATCCAAGTATGACCGAGGAGGAGGCGCGGAAGAGGCTCGAAGCGATGCGCGAGGAGCTCGCGGCGATCGAGCACGAGCGCTGGTCGCACTGGCAGCGATACCTGCATAGCAAGGGCGATCGGCAACAAGACGGTTCGTTGCTGCTGCCCGCCAACTTAGTTGTCCAATGGGAGCACCAGATGACGACCGCTTACGCAATGCTGAGTGAGACGGAGAAGCAAAGCGACCGTGAGCAAGTTGAACGCTACGCCTCTCTCATAGCCACAAGGTTCGGTGCTGACTGACCTGCTCCCCGCCAGCCGTACCAGCGTCTACTGGGCCAAGGCGTTTGTGCCTTGGGGCAGCACACGGCCGCTGGATCCTATGCACTTGGAGGGCTGAAAGACCGCTTTGCGAGCACTGCAGAATGTCAGGGCAGGGTCGGGCACAGCCGCTCACCTCGGGCGCGAGGAGTCGTTCTCGAATCGCAACCAGGCTGGCCTGAATTGAGTGACCGGTGACGGTTGTGCTGCGGTCGTTTGACCCTTCCGTCCTTGAATGACAGGTGACTTCGGCAGCCGACATTCAGGCGCGCTAGGTCACCGGCAGCAACCAGCCTGAAGCGGTCAACTGACGAGCTATGACGGAATTGCATTTTCTCTGAGAAGAAAACTTCAGTGCAAGCGCGTTCCAGCATGCAATCGAACTTCTTAACTGCAGGGACTTTCCTGGAAAAATGAAGCTCAAACACCCGACAACCGAATCCCGAAAAAATTTACAGAGTTAATTTTTACATTACAGAGTTTATTTTTACGATCATTGTGATCATAAAAATATACCCTGTAAAAATTCCTCTCCTGAGGCATGACTTTTCCTATCCTGTAAAAACATATGCCTCAGTCAAATTGGGTCGAGAGCAAAAATATAAGCTGTAAAACTGCCATAGCAGCCCACATGTTGACATTCCTCCCTGGCCAACGCGCTCATCAAGATTGGCATCAAGCCGCATTCCATGGGGCAATTTCAAGCGGGCAGCACTATGGTTGCTCCTTCGATACTGATGGCGATCGGCTTGATTCGCATGCTCATGCCCCGCATCATCAAACCCATCCTGCTCGGCCTGCTTATCGGTACCGCCCTGATGATTGCCACTTACGGCTCAGCAGCCATGGGCTCTGCCTCGGCAATCAATCTGCTGATGAAGATGACACTCCCATCATTCAATGTTGCAGTGATACTTGCGCAGCCTGTGGCACCAGATGACTTGGAGCGAGGAGCACAGCAACTCGACTTCTTGCTCATGGTGGCATGGCTGCAGATCAGCCTGATCTCAGCCGCGATAGTTGCAGCAGCACGCGCGGTGCTCGCACGTTCAAAATACCCCCCACACTCTTGCACCCCAGCCGAAGACCAAGGCAGTTTTCATATGTCCGCCCAAAGCAAGCGAGCAATTCGCTGAATCGCCCACTGCAGTTCATCGCCTCCATGTTCGTCATGCAGGCGGTGGTAGGGCGGGGAACTCCCTTCAATTCAAGATACCTTGCCCGGACGTGTGCATTGCATTCATCTGGCGTGCAGATCAGAATGGGCCATGGCCCTCGAAGACGATATCGCTACCCTCTCCGCACTTGTTCAGCGTATGGTTGATGAATCAGGAACACCAGTAGGTTTTGACGCGCGGGCTTGGCTTGACCAATGGCTGTTGGAATTGGCACCGACATTTGGTCATCGTCGTCCACTGGATGTTCTCAGCGGACCCGGCGGGCTGGATTTGGTGCGTAGCCACCTCCTGCGCGCGCAATCCGGGGCCTATTCCTGAGCGCAATTGTGGTGCTCTCCATTCATTGAATGCGTCACTGCCCACTAATTCATTGGGCCATCGCACACGCCTTGAAAGCCGCCTTGGATTCCCGTGTGGGCCGACCAGCTTCTCAGCATCCCATCGTCGAAGCAGAAAGACTCGCATTGGCTGCCTCGAAGAACTCGACCACCTTGCCATCCTGATCAAGCCTGAAGACCTGATTCCAGCACCGGTTTCCGCCATGCACGACGATGTCCGCCAGAATTGCCTCACTGCGAAGAACACAACCGGAAGCCCAAGCCTGTTGCGCCAGATTCACGCTTGACTGGGACGAATACCATGCGCAAGAAAACCGATAAAAATAACGGCCACTTCGTCGCTTCCAAGGCTGCCATCGATATGCATCCATTGGGTAATCGAGCTAACAGCGCCCATGAACCAGAACACCGCCAATTTCACGTTGCACGGGGCAATGGAACCATCCTGAACACCCCCCTCGAGCACTTTGCGCAGCTCTTGATCAAACTTTCGCCGACGCAAAGTGATTTTTTTCTGATCCGCCACAGTCATACCGGAGAAATCCTGGAGGATCGCCGGTGCGCCCATTTCATCCGTTAGCAACGAGATGTAGTTCTTAATGAAGGCCGAGATCCGACCGAAACCAGTATTTTCCGAAGCGATCGCGTCTTGCAAGACGCGATCTCCCAAATGCATGGCGAGCTCGTGGCATTCGTAGACAAGTTCCTGCTTGTTCTTGAAGTAGTAGTAGAGGGCAGGCTTGGTGACGTTGAGCGTTTTTGCAATCTCGTCCAAGGACACATTCTTGTACCCATGGCGGCCAAATGCGCGCGAAGCTTCCGCAATGACAGCTTGCTTTTTGAGCTGGTACTGCTCATCCGCGCCGCTGACCGCATTGTTCCATTTTGCGCCCTTGCCCGATCTTTTGGCAGCATTGCGTGTCAGTGACTTGGGCTTTGCCTCAATTGGCGTACTCATTGGTGTTGTTTTCCTTGAGGGCATTCGTATCGCTAACTGAGGCAAAGTGTATCGAACTGCTTTCGCCGATAGGCCTGCGGAGAAAGGCCGTGCTCATCAGCCAGCCAAGATACTGCGCGCAATGATCAACTTTTGAATGTGACTAGTGCCTTCGTAGATCTTTGTAACGCGCACATCGCGATAATAGCGCTCGACCGGGAAGTCGTTGACATACCCGTAGCCACCATGCACTTGCAGCGCCGCAGAGCAAACCTTTTCAGCCATTTCGCTGGCATAGAGTTTAGCAACGGAGGCCTCCTTACTGGTTGGCAGGCCCGCATCCGTAAGACGAGCTGCATACAGCATGTACTGGTGCGCCACCTCAACCTGCATGGCCATTTCCGCCAAATCAAAGCTAATGGCCTGCAGTTCGGTGAGTGGCTTGCCATAGGCCTCGCGCTCTTTGGCGTAGCGGATGGCTGCCTCCAGCGCTGCACGGGCAATGCCGATGGCCAGGGCGGCGATTGCGATGCGCCCATCGGACAACAGCGATAGTGCTTTGCCATACCCGCGCCCTTCCTCACCGATCATGTTCTGAACTGGAACACGCATGTTGTCCAGCTGAATCTGAGCCGTGTGGGCCGTGTGCTGGCCCAGCTTCCTTTCGATACGCAAGCATTGGTAGCCTGGATCTTCGGGGTCCGCGATGAACAGGCTGAAGCGGTGACGGGCACCTGGTTCCGCAGTTGCTGCCACGACGAGCGCAAAGCCCGCTTCACTGCCATTGGAAATCCATTGTTTGCTGCCATTGATCACATAAACGTCGCCGTCCCGCTTAGCCGTGGTCCGGATGGCTGCGGTATCCGAGCCTGCATGGGGCTCTGACAATAAAAAGGCACCAATGCGCTTGCCACTGGCCAGATCCGGCAGATGGCGGGCCATCTGTTGTTCGGTTCCAAAACTACGTAACACGTGCGCAGCTGAGTTGTGGACGTGCATCATGGTGGCGAAGCCACCATCGGCCGCTGCGAATTCTTCAATAGCCAGGCAATACTCCACGAATGAAAGCCCGGAACCGCCGTATGCTGGCGGGGCGAGCATGCCCATGAAGCCTACGTCGGCAACTGCCTTGATTTCGTCGTGTGGCCAAGCCCCCGTGCGATCACGTTCGGCGGCCGTGCTACCCACCACTTCAGTCGCGACACGCCGGGCAGACTCCCGAATAATGACTTCTTGTTCGCTCAGCAATGCATTGGAAACGATGCTCATAAACCCATCCTTGAAAACTTGGAAAACGACTGACCCAATGCGGTCAACCCAGCCAGCGCTTGCGGCGGCGGTAATGTTTCATGTCGCGGAAACTCTTGCGCTCCCCATCGACCGTCAGGCCGAGGTAGAACTCTCGAACGTCCTCGTTGGTCTTTAAGCTGTTGGAGGGGCCCTCTAACACGATCCGTCCGCTCTCCATCACATAGCCGTAGTCGGCTAAATCCAGAGCGACGCGGGTGTTTTGCTCCACGATCAGCAGAGTCAGACCGCTGGTCTTGAGGTCACTCAGCAAACCATAGACCTCATCGACCATCAGCGGAGCCAAGCCGAGCGAAGGCTCGTCGATCATCACCAACTTAGGCTTGGCCATCAGGGCCCGTCCAATTACCAGCAATTGCTGCTCGCCGCCCGACAGGTAACCTGCTGTGCGAGTACGCAAGGCTTTCAGACGCTTGATGCGGCTATACACCTCATCAAGCATTTCCTTGGCATCGCCAGCGCTGCCCATATGACCGCCCACCACCAGGTTCTGCTCCACTGTCATGTGGCGGAGAACCTTGCGCCCTTCCATGACATGTACCAACCCCTTGCGAACGACATCGACGGGGTTGGCACCGGTGATGTCCGCACCATCAAATTGAATACTCCCCGCCGTCACACGACCATCCTCTGTCCTGACCAGGTTGGAGATGGCCTTGAGCGTGGTGCTCTTGCCAGCGCCATTGGCGCCCAGCAAGGTCACGCACTGTCCAGCGGGGACTTTGGCGGTAATGCCTTTGACAGCAAGAATGACGTCGCTGTAGAGGACTTCAACGTTGTTCAGTTCAAGCACGGGTAGCTCCAGATGATGTGGCCTGGGTCTCGGTGGCCCGAGACCCAGGCCGATTTGCAATTACCACTTGTTCAACACAGGAACCGGAACGTTCTGCTCGAGAAGTTTGTACTTTCCCTTTTCGACGGTGCCGATGTTGACGGCTGTGCCCGAGGTCGGGAACGGCGCATCATTGTTGAACTTGATATTGGGCAACAAGCCAAAACTGCGCTCGGTAGGCATGGGGGTGGACAGCAGTGCAGCGCGAACCTCTTCGCCCGTCACACCGCCAGCACCTTTGACCTTGACAACATTTTCAACGGCACGAACCGTCAACATCGCTTGGCTCATGCCCATAATGCAGGCAGAGTTATAGGCGGCTTGCAACTTGTATTGGCTGCGCAGTTTCTCGAAGAAGTCCCGTGCCGGTGTTGCGCCTTCGGCGGCCATGGCCATGCCATAGACCTCATAGTTTCCATCCATTTGGCTCAGGTCACCCAGCGCTTTCCCCGACGAAAGCAACCCGTTATGAGCGCTAACCACTATCGGAATATTGGTTTTTCCAAGGCTTTGCAGGGCGCGCCGTGTCGCCACTACCGATGCTGTATTGTTGAACACCTGCAGTACCGTGGCCCCCTTGCGGACCAGGCGGCTGACCTGCTGGGTAAGGTCGGTCGGCTGTGCTTCGGTATAAATCGTTTCAACGACTTCAATGATCTTCGGATTGTCCTTAGCGAACTTCTCGACACCTTTGTGGATGTCCACGTAGGCCGGCGATACTTCCGATGAAATCACCCCCACCTTGAGAGGAGCAGACGAACCCGACTTCTTCTGCATCCACACATAAAACGCAGCCGCTTCGTGCGGGTAAGTGGCACGGGCATTGAACACCCAGTTATCACCCTTCCAAGCAAATCCATATCCTGCTGTCGACTGGACAAGAGGCACCTTGTCACTAGGCAAGCGCTGCTGCAGCGCATTGGTATCTGCACCGCCCACACCCAGAACAGCCACCGGGTTGAGCTCGGACTTGATGCCTGGCCAGAGGCTGGCCACTTGGGCGACGTCATAGCGGGTGTCGAAATCCTTGATTCGCAATGCGACGCCCTGCGCTTTACCGACCTCTTCGCTCCACCAGTCGAGCACCGCACGGCGGCATCCCGTCATATCTTTCATGATGTCTGCGAAAGGTCCGGTGAAGTCAGCCAGGCCAGCCACGTTGTAAGTAGTCTGAGCTTGTGCCATGCCGCCAAGGCACAAGGCTGACGCCAGTAAAGCGCCGCGTTGCCCCAGTTTGACCATTGCCGACAACTTTGCTCGATTCGTTTTCATAAAAAAAGTCTCCTTTTGTAGTAGCGCTTTGCATTGGAGCAGCCCTTCCCAGCGCCTAAGGTGGCTGCAGAAAACAGGATTGCGGTCAATATGGGTAAGGCCACATGCGATAAGACCGCTTGACGATGTTCCACCGGTGCATCAGACCGCGTGGCTCAAAGATCAGAAAGGCCGCGATGACTCCACCCAGGAAAATATTCATCACTGCGAAAACAACATCTCCGCTCAGGAAGGAAAAGTTCTCGACCAGTGAAGGGCCCACGATGGTGATCGTCTCCTGGGCAGTACGGATAACAAACACGCCGATCAGCGCGCCCGTCACCGACCCCATGCCACCCACAATGATCATCGCGATGAACCATATCGAGTGGATCAGGGTGAACTGGTCAATCGCCACGAACCTGACGTAGTAAGCCCAGAGCCCTCCACCGATGCCCGCGTAAAACGCACCCAGCAAGAAGGCAAGTACCTTGGTGCGCACGACATTGATGCCCATCATTCCTGAGGCCACGTCGTCATCGCGCACTGCCGCAAAAATTCGACCATGGCGGCTGCGTGCGACGCCGTAGGCGCCCGCAATCATGATGAAGGCCACTACCAGACACAGGTAGTAAATGCGGGTATCGGTGTTGAAAACGAAACCAAGGAGCTGTGCTGGTTCCAGAGTGATGCCGTTAGATCCCCCCAGCCACTTGGCAGGCAGGTTGAGCACAAAGAAGTGGAACAAAATCTGCGCAGCAATCGTGGTCAAGGCAAGGTAAAAACCCTTTATGCGCATTGCGGTTAATCCAAACACCAGCCCAAAAAGCGCCGCGCACAGCCCGCCGATGGGCAAAGCCAGCCAGAAAGGCAGGTGGCCTTTCGTCGCTAGGAGCGCTGTTGCATACGCACCAACCCCCATGAACGCAGCTTGACCCAAATTGATCTGACCCGCTAGACCAGTATTGATCTGCAGCCCCATGACCACCACTGCAGTAATCAGCATAGAGGTCATGATCGCCACCCAGCGGACCTCGCTGATCAGGGGCAGCGCAAACAACGCTATAACAAACAGGCCCAATGCCACCGCCTGGCTGCGCGTGCGAATTAGTGCTTGGTCTTTGGCGAAAGAAGTCGCGAATACACCTGCGGGATCCATGCTCATACCCTCTCAATGGTTTTCCACCCGAACATGCCGGTGGGACGAATTAACAACACCACCAGCATGATGATGAAAGGAAAGACGGAGCCCAGCGCTCCCCCCACCAGGGGATCGAGATAGGCCGAAGCCAAACCCTGAATCACACCCACCAAAACACCGGCGATCAGCAAACCTGCGAGGGACTCCAACCCAGCCAGCAAGGCCACCGGCAAGGCAGCCAGGCCGATGTCGGAGCTCATCATGTTGATGGAGCGGCCACTCAAATGCACTATCGCCCCCAGTGTGGAAAGCACGGATCCCAGCACCCACGCAAAGGCAATGGAACGCTGCACCGAGATGCCCATGGACATGGCCACCTGGTGGTCTTCCGCCACGGCCGTCATGGTCAAGCCAGCCCTTGTCCGGTTGAAAAACCAGGAGAGGCCAACGCCGATGAAGATGGTCATAATTCCACCGTAGAGCATCGAACGGGAGACGATGAGATCGCCAACGATGATCGGATCCAGAGGAAAGATGATCGGAAAAGCACGCACCTGTGGACCAAAAAGCACCAACACAACGCCTCGGATCAGAATCAAGAGACCGATCGTCACCATGACCATCGAGAAGACGGATTCCCCAACCAGACGGGCAAAAAATATCCGCTCAATCATGAAACCAAAAATTGCAGCACTAACGAATGCCACGGGCAATCCGACCCACAGCGGTAGACCCATCTGAATAATCGTCCACCACACCATGTAGCCGCCAAAGACCACCAACTCACCTTGTGCAAAGTTGAACACCTTTGACGCGCGATAGATCACGACGAAACCCATGGCGATCAACGCATACAGAAGCCCTGACAGCGCACCGTTTATCAGGTAGTTAATAAAATCGATCATTTCCGTCCTCTGCTTCGGGCTGCGCCCAGGTGGTCTGACCCTGCGGCGTCCGTGTCATGGATGGACACCAGAGCCTCGAAATTGCCGCGCCGACCGTCCTGGTAGGTCACAGGAATATCGATACGCACGGCGTGCAAGCCGTCATATAAACCGTTGATCAGCGTGGCGTATCGCACCTCCAGGAATTCGCGCCGCAGCTTTCTCGAACGTGTTAGTTCGCCCTCGTCCGGATCAAGCTCTTTTGGAAAATTGGCGAATCGCTTGACCCGCGCATGCGCCGGCAAAAACTGATTCACACGGGTAATTTCCTGACTGATCAACTCTGCGACCTCTGGCCGCTGTGACAAATCGGTAAAGGTTGAAAATCCGATCCGCTTGTCTTCTGCCCACCGCGACAGAACAGCCATGTCGATATTGATGAGAGCGGCCACGAAGTCCCTCGTCTCGTCTCCCACCGTCATGATGTCCTTGATGAAGGGACTGAACCGAAGGCGGGTCTCGACGAACTGCGGCGGGAAGGTTTCTCCGCTGCGCAAACGCTTGAGGTCCGACAACCGCTCCAGGAACACGAGCTCGCCTAGCTCAGTTTTCGTTACGGCATCGCCCGTGTAGAACCAGCCATCTTTCACCTTCGACTCTACGGAACCCTCTCTGCGGTAGTAGCCCAGAAACGGGCTTCCGCCACGAATCTGCAGCTCTCCGTCCGCACTCAAGCGCCATTCCAATGGTGGGCCCGCCTCTGGATGCGCCTTCATCCAGTGCCCTACGGTCTCCAGATCAAATCGGTCACCCTGGTGGCATGTCAGCAACCCGGTTTCGGTGGAGCCATAGATGTTGCGCAGAGGTATACCCATGGCATGGAACATGCGAAACACATCCGGTGCCATGGTGGCACCACCGCAGCTGGCACAGCGCAGCCGGGTCAGGCCGAGCAGATCTCGCAACGGGCGCAGAACCAGTGCATTGGCGATAGGAAACAGCAACCGGTCCAGCAGGCCAACGGGTTTTCCATCCAAGCGCCCCACATTAACGGTGTGACCGATCTTCATGCCCCACTCGTAGACACCTCGTCGAATGGGTCCTGCGTCGAGCATGTGCGCCTGCACAGAGGACGCCATGCTTTCCCACTGGCGCGGAGCAAATGTCATACCTTCCACCGCCAATTCCCGAATGTTGGACAACACCTGCTCCGGGCCCTCGGGGAAGTTCACTACCATGGGCAATCCCAATCCCATGGTGATGCCATATATTTGTTCAGTGGCCCAGGATGGCGCGATGTAACTCAGGTATTCCATACCCGGCTTCACATCCATGGAATCGATCAAGCGCTGGGCGTTGTCGATCAAAAAGCGATGCGTGAGGATGACGCCCTTGGGCTGCCCCGTCGTGCCGGAAGTGTAAGAAAGAACCGCTATGTCATCGGGGGCTCCCGCATCCACTAGCGCGTCGTACATCTTTCCGTTACGTTGATGGATTTCACGCCCTTGCCGCTGCATGCCATCGAAGGTTTGCAGGATGGGGTCGTTATACGACCACATACCCGTTTCATCCCAATACACAATGTGGCGCATCTTCAACGTCTTGTTCCGGACATCCAGGCCCTTGTCAACCTGCTCTTGGTCCTGCGCGAACAAGATGACTGCTTCGCTGTCGTCCAAAAGATAGGCCACCTCCTCCGAAGTGAGGTCCGGGTACATGGATACAACTTTGCATTCCAGTGCATGCGCGGCATACTCGGCCCAGTAATGCTGCGGCTCATTCTCACCAATGATGGCAATGGTCTCACCCGCTTTGACGCCTGCTTGGTGCATGCCCAGCGCAATCTCTCGAACGTTGCGCTGCACATCCGCAAAGCTGTACTCCCGCCAAATGCCGCGCTGCTTATGGCGCTGGGAAAGACGGTTGGGGTTAGCATGCGCATGCTTGCGCAGCAACTGGGGAAGGGTCGCGATTTCGAGTTTCATTGGACGCCCTCCCCAAGATAGGCTTTAAGCACTGCGGGATTAGCCTGGATCTCCTTGGGCGTTCCATCGGCGATCTTGCGTCCAAAGTCCAGCACAGCGATGCGGTCAGCCAGGTCCATCACCACACCCATGTCGTGCTCCACCAAAACAATAGGAATGCGCTTTGCCTCGCGCACATCCAGAATGAAACGTGCCAAGTCTTCTTTCTCTTCAGTATTCATACCGGCCATAGGCTCATCCATCAACAGAATCTTCGGGTCTTGGGCCAGTGCGCGCCCCAAGTCCACGCGCTTGCGAAGCCCATAACCGAGGCTGCCCACCGGCGCATGCCGGATGGATTCAATTTCAAGAAATTCAATGATTTCTTCCACCACCTCCCGATGCAAAACTTCTTCCCGTTTTGCCGGGCCGAAATGGAAAAATGACTGCACGAGATTGGCCCGCATGTGCATGTGGCGCCCCACCATCAGGTTCTCGATAACGGTCATGCCCGAAAAAATGTGCGTACCTTGAAAGGTGCGCGCTAGGCCCTGTGCCGCCACGTCGTGAACCGCCATGTCGCGCACGTTGTGCCCGGCCAGGGATATCTCGCCTTTCTTGGGGCGGTAGAACCCGCTCAGGCAGTTCATCAGAGAAGACTTTCCCGCTCCGTTCGGCCCGATGATTGCCAGCAGCTCGTCCTTGCGCACATCAATCGAAACATCATTCAGCGCCACAACTCCACCGAACTGCAGCAGCAGATTCTGGGCTGTCAGCACCACGCCTTCCCGCTGGCTTTGAATGGCTGCATTCATTGGCACCTCCACTCTGAATTCTTGGCTTTGTCCATCGAATTTCCTTCATAAGACCTTTGCAGGGTCTACGCATCCATTTGCGGGAATGCTCGCAGCGATCAATGGACCACGACTAACAACGGACACCCGCATCCAGGCTGATCGTGGTGGCATTCAAATAGGCGTTTTCCACAACGTGCCGAACCAGTCCACCGAACTCTTGTGCCTGCCCCATGCGATGAGGAAAGAGGATGACGTTGTCAATAATGTTTTGCGACACCTTCGTTGGCATGCCTGCAGACATGGCGGTCTCAAACAGACCAGGCGCCACGGCCACCACTCGGATTCCGTGTTGCGCAAGATCCCGCGCCACCGGAAGCGTCATTCCAATGACCGCCGCTTTGCTGGCGCTATATGCGGCCTGGCCCACTTGACCCTGCCACGCAGCACCAGATGACGTGTTCACGATGACCCCCCGTTCACCGTCGACATTGGGCTCGTTCTGCGACATGGCCAACGACGCATAGCGCACCACGTTGAATGTCCCGGTCAGGTTGATGGCGATCACCCGGTTCCAAAGATCCATCGGGAATAACTCGCCCTTTGAAAGCGTCTTGCAGGGACCCAGAATTCCCGCGCAATTTACCGCCACATGCAGCGCACCAAATTCCGCCACTGCCGCGTCTACGCCAGCCTTCACACTGGCCTCGTCCGAAACATCAACCTTCTGGATTCGCACGCGCTCGCCCATCGGCAGCACCTCGCTCGCAAGGCGCTCTTCGTCCAGATCAACCGCCATGACGCTCGCTCCGGCCGCAAGCAATGCCTTGCAAGTGGCGAGCCCCAGGCCTGAAGCAGCTCCTGTGACGAAGGCAATGGTATTTTTGACATCCATACTGTTTCTCTTGTCTCTTATTGAGTGCAGCGCTCAGCGCGCCAAGATGGTGATACAGGCAACAGCTTCTTCAATGCCCTCAAGACCGCCACCGTTTTCTGCCAGCGCAATCCTTGCGTCAGTCACCTGCCGCAGTCCGGCTTCCCCGCGAAGCTGAGTTACCAACTCATGGACTTGGGCAATACCGGTGGCCCCAACAGGGTGCCCCTTAGACTCCAGGCCGCCGGACGGATTAACGGGAATGCGGCCACCAATCCGGGTATCACCCCGCTCGGCAATCACACCGCCCATGCCGAACTCACAGAAACCGAGGTTTTCTGTCTGAATGATTTCACCCATGGCCGTGGCATCGTGCACCTCGGCCACCGAGATATCTGCTGGGCCAACACCTGCCAGTTCATATGCCCTGCGCGAAGCCAGTGCTGTGCAGTGGTTGGTGTAGTCGTCTTCGCTCCGGTCGGAACCGCTTTGCACTACTGCCGCCAACACCTTGATGGCACGCTTTTCATCGATGTTCAAGCGCATAAGCGCCGAGCGTGTGCAAATGATGGCTGCTGCTGCGCCATCAGACACCGGGGAGCACATGGGCAGAGTCAATGGGTAGGTGATCGGCGGCGCGGCGAGCACCTCTTCGATGCTGTAAGCCATCCGGTACTGCGACAGCGGGTTGTGCATGGAGTGCGCGTGGTTCTTGGACGAAACGGCGGCTAACTGGCGCTGCGTCGTCCCGAAAGTGCGCATGTGCGATCGTGCAAACGCCGCATACACGTCCATGAAAACGCTGTACGGCCTGGGTGAGGTACTCCCCTCGGGCACCGCCACGTCGCGCCCCATCTTCATCAACTCCCCACGAATCTCTTCTGCACGCGAGAGATCCCAGGCACTGTCAAACACCGAGAACATCTTGAGCTTGTCGGATGAGAACATCTTCTCTGCACCAACAGCCAAAGCGACATCGCCAGCACCCGACTTGAGGTGATTGCAGGCTAGAACGAACGCCGACGAGCCGCTTGCACAAGCGTTTTCGACGTTCACCACCGGAATGCGCCCAATCCCCATGGCCCGCAGCGCAATTTGCCCACGAATCATGTGCTGGCCATCCATATGCCCCTGGGAAGTGTTCCCAAAAAAGGCCGCTTCCAAGTCTTCTTTTTCCAATCCCGCGTCCGCCAAAGCAGCCGCCGTGGCCTCGCGTGTGAGCGCCTTGATGTCTTTGTCCAGATGCCGTCCGAATGGCGTCATCCCCACACCAACCACATAGATATCTTCCATCGCATTTCTCCGTGGCGGATCTTCTTGATCCATGAAAGTCAAATAAATTACTTTGCGTAAGATGTTTTTACTGTACAGTAAAATTCTCAACTGCTTGCCAGGGATTACCCTTGGTATCACATTCGCGGCTCAGCAAAGCGGCAGGAATCGCATGCCCCGCGCAGTCTCAATATCGCCCTGCTCAGTCACGCTGTACAAACCACGAGCCACGTTGTGGGGATGAGCGGCGGCTTCGGCCATGGTGAGCACCGGCGCAAAGCAACTGTCAGTGCCTTCCATCAGTGCATTCCAGTACGTACTAGGTTGGGAAGCAAAGCGCTGCGCAATCCGCGCCTTGAGAGACGGCCACAAAGTCTTGTCCATTTGCCGTGCGGGGTCGACATCCGTCAGCTGCAATTGCGTCAACAGCAATGCATAGAACTGTGGCTCGATTGCACCGACCGTGATGTATCGCCCATCGCTGCACAGATAGCGGTCGTAGAAGGGTGAGTCATGGAAGACACTGGGTTCGCTGCCTTCCAATCCGCCACCTTGACGAATCAGTTGCACGAGCGGCGACAGCATTGCCAACACATCAATGATGGCGCCGTCAACCACGCAGCCCTGGCCCTTATCCCGCGCGCCTAGCAACGCCGACACCATGCCAAATGCAAACCCGAGGGCGCCGGCAGCATCCCCAACCACTGTGGGTGGAAGCATGGGAGGGTGTCCCGGTTGCTCGGTGATCGACATGAGCCCAGTGAGAGCGACATAGTTCATGTCGTGCCCGGCGGCCTGAGCCAGCGGCCCATCCTGCCCCCAGCCCGTCATGCGCCCATACACAAGCCGCGGGTTGTATTCACCACATACATCGGGACCCAAACCCAGGCGCTCCATCACACCCGGGCGGTTGCCCTCAATCAACCCGTCGCTTTGCGCGACCATGTCCAGCGCCCGCGCCTTGTCCTCGTCGTTCTTGAGATTCAATGTGACGCGTCGTTTGCCGCGCGACAAGAGCGCCCCGTCCTTCGGAGTGAGCTCATCAGGCAATGCGCTCGCACCTGGCCGCCCGACCACAGTAACGTCAGCGCCCATCTGCATCAACATGAACCCAGCTAAGGGCCCTGGGCCGATCCCCTCGAACTCGACGATCTTGATACCCGATAGCGGGAACATGAGCGGGCTGCTCTTACTTCGCATGAAGAACTCCATTTGTTTAATTGTTTTACTTTAGGGTAGAATTTTTAACTTATGGGTAATGGAAAACCCCATGTCCCTCAAAACAGAGGCAAAAGCAGAATCGATCCATGAACACGCAAGCCAGCAAGGAACCCCTGATGTCGACACCGGTTGTGATTACAGACGTACGAAAAGGCACCATGTGGATTCGCCTGAACCGACCTGATGCAATGAACTCGCTGACCCCGGCGGTGCTTCGGGGAATAGACCACGCACTCAACGAAGCACAGAGCCGCGGAGACGTGATATCCGTCGTATTGACGGGCACTGGACGGGCCTTCTGCGCGGGCGCCGACCTCAAGTACGTCAAGACGCAAGCGGGCGAAAGTGGCACCAGTGGCTTTCTGGACAGCGTACTGTCCACCATGAACCGGATTGACCGCTTTCCAAAACCCGTGATCGCCGCCCTGAACGGCATAACTCTGGCGGGCGGGCTCGAACTGGTGCTGTGCTGTGATCTAGTGCTGGCGGCAAGGAGCGCCAAAATTGGCGACGCACATGCCAACTACGGCCTGATCCCCGGAGGGGGGGGGTCGGTGCGCCTGCCGCGGGTCATTGGCCCCACACGCGCCAAGTACCTTCTCTTCACGGGTGACTTCGTGGACGCGGCAGATCTTGTGGAAGCGGGCCTCGTCAACCAAGTGGTGGACGACGACCAGCTCGAAAGCGTTGCACAAGCCGTGGCCGACAAAATTGCCACGAAGAGCCCCCTTGGCCTGCGCCGCATGAAAACGCTGGTCGACGATGGTTTGCAACAGCCTCTAGACACCGCCCTGCGATTGGAGCTTCTGGCCTCTGAAGTGCATTCCCACAGCGCCGATCTCCACGAAGGCCTGGCCGCATTCAACGAAAAACGCACCCCGCGCTTCACGGGCCACTAGGACGGCAACGCCATGCATACGTTACCCACCACCGATCGATTCAGACTACTGCGTGCTTCGCAGCAATTCGCCTACGACCGCGCCCCGGCCATCCGCGCGGTCTATCAGCTTGCAATGATGACGCCGCAGGATCTCCAAGGCCCTGCCGACCTTGCACGGCTCGCCGTCACAAGTAAGGATTCACTGCTTGATAAGCAGCGCCAGTCACCGCCATTCGGTGGGTTTCTCGCTGCCGACGACACATCTATCCGCCGCATTTATGTCTCCCCAGGCCCCGTCTATGAACCCCATTCTTTCGACGAAGACACTGGCAAGGGCTTCTCGCATGTGTTCAGGCAGGCGGGAATCGGCCCCGGTGACCGTGTACTCAACACCTGGTCCTACCATCTTGTTCCAGCCGGCCTATTGCTAGATGCGGGCATTGCTGCCACCGGGGCGACGCTCATTCCCTGCGGGCCCGGCGGCGCCGAGCAACAAGCGCAGCTCATCATGGAACTGGGCATCACCTGCATTTGCTCCTCCACCTCCTTCTTCGTGACCTTGGTCGAAACGCTTGAGCGCATGGGCTACGACCTGCCTTCTCAATGGAAGGTCCGCTCCGCAATGCTGGGCGGCGAACTGGGTGACTGGATGGGCAAGCGCCGCGCATTGGAGCAGAAATACGCAATCCGCACGTTCTCGGCTTATGCCACCGGCGACTTCGGGCTGATTGCTTACGAGGAACTAGGACAACTGGGCTACACGGTCCAGCCTGACCGGCTCGTCCAGATCTGCGACCCGCACACCGGCGCACCCCTTCCGCCGGGCGAACCCGGCCAGATAGTGGTCACCACGCTGGACAGCGGTTGGCCTCTGGTCCGCTTTGGCACAGGCGATGTGGCGCAAGCGCTGGCCCATTCCCCGGATGGTCTCGTCGAACGAATCAGTTTGTTGCAAGGCCGAGTGGGCCAAGGTGTCAAAGTACGCGAAATTTTCATCTATCCACGCAACGTGGAAGAGCTGATCATCCGGATCCCGGCTATAGAACGTGCCCAGATCTTCGTTGAAAAAAAGCAGCATCGGGAAACTGCAACCTTGCGCGCGGTGCTAACGCCAGGGGCTTCTCACTACGCCACGCAAAGCGATTTGATCGAAGTGTTCAGGCAATTGACCCGCCTGAGGCTCGACTCAGTCGAGTGGGTAATCCAAGAAGATATGCCCATTGACGCACCCTTGCTGGTTGACAACAAGCAGTGAAATTCTAAAAAGCCATTGGTCTGATGCACCTAGTGGCTATACCGTCGCTTACCTCATGAAACGATAGCAATGATTGAACTCGCAGCCAATCCACTTATTTATCCATTCAAGCCACCATCGTCACGACACTGGGTCGAGATCGCCCCGGGCGTACGCTGGATCCGACTGTCGATGCCATTCCGACTCGACCACATCAATGTATGGGCCATAGATACCCATGATGGCTGGGTGCTGGTAGATACCGGCCTGAATAACCCCGACACCGTGGCCGACTGGCTGGCCCTCATGGCGCACGGGCCGCTGGCACGGCCACTCCAAGGCGTTTTCGCCACACACATGCACCCAGACCACATCGGCTTGGCTGGTTGGTTCACGCGTCGCTTTGGTGTGCCGCTGCACATGAGCCGGCTGGAGTACCTGACCTGCCGCGTGATGCATGCCGACACGAACCGCGAAGCCCCGCCCGACGGCGTGCTCTTCAATAGATGCGCCGGCTGGTCGGAGGCAGCCATTGAAAGCTACCGCAGTCGCTTCGGCAGCTTTGGTAAACATATCCACGCTCTGCCTGACAGCTACCGACGGTTGCAGGACGGCGACCACGTCCAGTTGGGTAAATATGGCTGGCGGATCATCACCACCGGCGGCCACTCACCAGAACATGCCTCTCTGTACTGCCCCGACTTGAAACTGCTGATCTCCGGCGACCAGGTGCTACCGAAGATTTCGTCGAATGTTTCGGTGTTCGCCAGCGAGCCACAGGCCAATCCGCTGAAGGAGTGGTACGAAGGGCTCGACAAACTAATGAGGGATGTTCCCAACGATGTGTTGGTACTCCCCTCTCACAACGAGCCCTTTTATGGACTGCATGAACGCCTTGACTCGCTCAGGTCAGGCCAAAATAGTGCACTGAATCGGTTACGTCAGACATTGACTACCGGGCCTCAACGGATCATCGATACGTTCGCTGCACTCTTTCATCGCTCCATCGGAGAACAGGATGCGCAGCAACTGAGCCTGGCAACAGGTGAGGCAGTTGCTTGCATAAACTTTCTCATCGCACAGGCCACCATAGAAGTCACGATGGACGAAAACGGGGTCGCGTGGCACTCAACAAGATATTGACATTGAAGTGCCGCCCTACGCTCTATGTAAGCGTCCGGCAATCCCATCTTGAGATAGACCCAGTGTCGAGGCATCGTGTGCACGATGAACATCACGCACACTATGGCGAACGACACGATCGCCCAGCGCCCCAAGCGGCACTACTACTCCCCGGAACTTAAAGGCCAGATCGTGGCCGAATGCCAGGTCTCCGGCGCGTCAGTGGCCGGCGTAGCGCTTGCACACGGAATCAACGCCAACATCGTTCATCGCTGGATGCGCGAGCAAGCAGACTCCCTGTTGCCAGCGCCCCGGAATGAGTTCGTTGCGCTGAATCTGCCTCCACCAGTTGAACAGCTCCCAGCAACCGAGACCAGCTCGCCGCCCGTGTCGCGTGCGATTCGCGTTGATGTTCGGCGCAGCGCCAGCGTAGTCACCGTGAACTGGCCCCTGGAAGATGCAGCGTCATGTGCAGCGTGGCTGCGCGACTGGCTCCGATGATCCGCATTGATGCGCTGTGGCTCTCCACCGAGCCGCTGGACATGCGAGCAGGCACCGAGACGGCGCTCGCCCGGGTAGTGGCTGTCTTTGGCGCAGCGCGCCCACACCACGCCTATCTGTTCGCCAATCGACGAGCCAACCGCATGAAGGTGCTGGTGCACGACGGCATCGGTGTCTGGCTGGCGGCCCGGCGCCTGAATAGCGGCAAGTTCGTCTGGCCGCGCGATGCCGCCACCACCGCCACACTCAGCCGAACGCAGTTCGATGCGCTCGTGCTGGGCCTGCCCTGGAAGAACGTCGGCGAGGCTGGAGTCATCACTGTACTTTGAGTGCTCCGGTCGTTGGCCAGGCAATCAGCGCTTGCACCGATGCGCGAATGTGATGTTAGCCGCATCATCTTCTCCCGTGATCACCGCAGACCACCTTGACACCCTGGAGCCGCAGCAGATGCGAGCGGCCCTGCTGTCGTTGATGGGTGAGCTGGCCGAGCGAGACGGCGTGATCGCACGCCAGGGCCAAGAGGCGGTCTTCAAGCAGGCGCAGATCGACAAGCTCACGCACGAGAACGCACTGCTCAAGCGCATGAAGTTCGCCGCACAGTCGGAGCGCTTCAGCGCCGAGCAGAAGAGCCTGCTCGATGAATCGCTGGATGAGGACCTGCAGGCGGTGGCCGATGAGATCGAGCAGGCCACGCCGCCAGTGGCAGGCCGCCAAGACAAGCAAGTCCCCAAACGCGCACCCCTGCCGGCCAACCTGTCGCGGCGCGAGATCCGCCACGAGCCCGAGTCCACCACCTGCGCCTGCGGTTGCCAGATGAAGCGCATCGGCGAGGACGTGGCCGAGAAGCTGGACTACGCGCCCGGCGTGTTCACGGTGGAGCGCCACATCCGGGGCAAGTGGGCCTGTGCCCAGTGCGAGACGATTCACCAGGTGCCTGTCGATCCTCACATCATCGACAAAGGCATCCCTACCACTGGGCTACTGGCGCAAGTGCTGGTGGCCAAGTACGCCGACCACCTGCCGCTGTACCGCCAGGAAGCGATCTTCGGCCGCGCCGGCCTAGCCATCCCCCGCTCCACGCTGGCGCAATGGGTGGGCTCGTGTGGCGTGCAGTTGCAGCCACTGGTTGACGCCATGAGGACAGAGCTGCTGCAGCGCCGCGTGCTGCATGCCGACGAGACGCCGGTGTCCATGCTCAAGCCGGGCAACGGCAAGGCGCACCGGGCGTACCTATGGGCCTATGCCACGGGCGCCTTCGAGAACATCAAGGCGGTCGTCTACGACTTCTGCGAATCGCGCTCGGGCGAACACGCCCGGCGCTTCCTGGGCGACTGGAGAGGCAGCCTCACCTGTGACGACTTCAGCGGCTACAAGGCCTTGATCGCAAGTGGTGTGACCGAGGTCGGCTGCCTGGCGCACGCGCGGCGCAAGTTCTTCGATTTGCACGCGGCGAACCAAAGCCAGATCGCCGAGGTCGCGCTGCAGCAGTTCGCGCGGGTCTACGAGATCGAGCGTGAGGTCAAGGAGATTGCGACCGATCAGCGCCAAACCATCCGGCAACAACAAACGAAGCCGCTGCTTGATGCCTTGCACCAGTGGATGGTGCTGCAACGCCAGAAGGTGCCGGAAGGCTCGGCAAGCGCCAAAGCGCTGGACTACAGCTTGCGGCGCTGGGAGGCTTTGACCCGGTTCGTCGATGACGGACAGCTGCCCGTGGACAACAACTGGATCGAGAACCAGATTCGGCCGATTGCCATTGGCCGCAACAACTGGCTCTTTGCGGGCAGCCTACGAGCTGGTCAGAGGGCAGCAGCCGTCATGACGCTCATCCAGTCAGCACGACTCAATGGGCATGATCCCTATGCGTATCTCAAGGACGTTTTGGCTCGCTTGCCGACGCAACGGGTTAGCCTGGTTCACGAGTTGCTACCGCATCGTTGGTTCGCACCGAGCTGAATGTCGTTATTTGAGGCTCCGCTCAGCGAACGGTTGGCCAGCTTGCCCCAGTGGCGCTGCGCAGCGATTCAAGTGCACCGCAATCGCCAACGCATACCCCTCCCGCACAGGTACTGCGGATGGCACGCAGTTGCTTGCGCAGCGCCTGCAACTCGGCGATTCGCTGCTCTACCAAGCGCATTTGATCGTCTAGCAAGGCATTGACCTCGTCGCAGGACATGGCGGGGTCGTCCTGCAACTGCAGCAGAGCCCGGATATCGTCGTGCGACATGTCCAGCGAGCGGCACCGAACGATGAAGGCCAACCTGTCGACATGCTGTTGGCCATATTGCCGATAGTTGTTGGCGGCCCGCAGGGGCGCCTGCAGAAGGCCCTCTGCTTCATAAAAGCGCACCGCGGGAACGGAGCACCCTGCCAATGACGATAGTTCACCGATTTTCATATTTGCCTACCTACCGCTTGACTCTACAGCTACTTGAGGGTTTCTAATACGGGACATGAGTACATGTCAAAGCAGTAGCTGCTCGAGCAGTTGCAATTCGCAGACGGTCGACGAGGCCCCAAGCGCCATTGCTTCCGTGGAGAGCACATTTTCAGTTCCGGGAATGGACTGCCCCTCCGAGGAGAACCTCATTCGCATGGCGCTGGGTGGTCTGACCGGGGTTGGGCCGATGACCTTCGATCTGGCCCATCGGCAGCTCCGGGTGGTGCACTCGGGCGAGCCCGCCAGGATCGCCCAGAAGCTGACGCCCCTGAACTTGGGTGCGGTTCTGCTGACAAGCGAGAGGCGCACCGAAGGCGGGCAGTGGAAGACGCGTTTCTCCGTGCCGAAGATGGATTGCCCGTCGGAGGAGAATCTCATTCGGATGGCGCTGGCCGATGCGTCGGCTGTTGCGGCACTGGACTTCGATCTGAAGGACCGTGTACTCACCGTGCAGCATGGGGGAAGTACGCAAGAGCTGCTGGGCCGTCTCATCCCTCTCAACCTCGGCGCGCAAGTGTTGGACAGCGTGCAAAGCGACGAGTCTACGGCCCCAGACGCAGAGGGGAATGCCTCTGAGGCTCGGACCTTAAAGCTGCTGCTCGCTATCAACGGTGCGATGTTTGTCTTTGAGTTGATCGTTGGCCTGATCGCCCAGTCCACAGGTCTCATAGCGGACTCGCTTGACATGTTCGCCGATGCGGCGGTCTACGGACTGGCGCTCTATGCGGTGGGCCGCGCCGCCGCCTTGAAGATGAAGGCAGCGCACATCGCTGGTTGGTTGCAAGTCGTGCTTGCGCTTGGCGCGCTTTTGGAGGTCGTTCGGCGGGCAGTTGTGGGAAGTGAGCCGGCGTCCATGCTCATGATGAGTATCGGGCTGGTCGCATTGATCGCCAACGTCACCTGCCTGGTGCTGATCGCCAAGAAGCGGGATCGGGGCGCCCACATGACGGCAAGCTACATTTTTTCTGCGAATGATGTGATCGCAAACGCGGGGGTGATAGTCGCTGGTGTTTTGGTCGCTTGGACGGGCTCCTCGTACCCTGACCTCGTGATTGGCGCAGTCATTGCGCTGATAGTGCTCAGCGGTGCCCGGCGCATCCTGAACCTCCGATAGCCAATCTAGCGGCATCCCACACCGATGCCTAGCCAAGGTGGGATGGCCGGCCGCTTACCGCTCTATGGTGAATCGACCCGGTTGATCTAGACGCCGTCGAGCCTCGAACCGAAGCCCATTGGCAGGTGCAACGGTGTTTCGGCGGCAATCTGCGGAAATCTGACCGAGAAGTCCCCTGAATTTTTATTCGTTTGAGCGACCGTTTTGAGTCGTTATGCACAGTGCGCCGTTATGAGTAGCCCGGTGGGTGTGAACCGCCCCGGGGCGGTTCACCATGCCCATCCGGGATTGGAAAGCTGCCCTGACCCGATTTACCATTCAGTTCGGAGACCGCATCTCCATCAACTGAAGTCCGAACCGTTTACACAAAAATTCGGACACGCCCGGGCTGCCGTCACTTCGCCAACTGCTTGCCTCTAGCAACTACGAGGTTTGGCTGAGAAATTCATAAAGCAGCTGTGCAATTTCTCTTTGAGTTCGCGTTGTACTTCGGGGTTTGACAAGCCCATAGTTCCATCGCATGCGACCAGGTTTTGGCGACAGGACTGAGGCCAGCCCTCCAAATCGTCGTCGAGTGCTATCTGTCGCATCTCGGACGATCATGGGGCCGCTTGCGGCGCTGAGCGTCTTCTTGAACTTGCACTCCACCGATGTTGATCTACAGGCGCTCAGAGCAGATGAATGAATCGCCCCGGGTTTTGAGGAGGCTCAACACTCTGAGAGGATTGAGCCATGAAGAAGACGAACAAGTTCTCACCCGAGGTGCGTGAGCGCGCAATGAGGATGGTGCAGGAGCAGCGCGGGGAGT
>Ga0210246_100372_pt1 | contig 40897 bp, 24 predicted proteins | sample ChrtobMetaP3_8mM_FD_155469 | JGI IMG/M metagenome (GOLD analysis project Ga0210246, IMG submission 155469) | Chrysochromulina tobin associated microbial communities from unialgal haptophyte culture, Seattle, Washington, United States - P3_8mM | ecosystem: Host-associated > Algae > Haptophytes >...
CCCCCACCTGATTGCCTATCACAATCCCGGGCCCGGTAGTATAGGGCAGCGAGCACCAGGGACCACACTGTGTGCTGGGAGAGACCGCGACCTCACTAGCGAAATTGAGGAGCCCGAGAGACGAGTACAATGAGTCAATAGTCCTTGTCAATAGTGTCGTGAATGGCATCAATTTCAGGGCCAAAATGTAGTGATTTGCACTCAAAATCGCTAAAATTTCGCGCCTGCGGCGAGCAACATCTTGATTACCCGTTCCAGAACACGCCCCCTCGTCGGCGCGCGCGCTGAGCGCGGAGGGACCGCAACAAAAACGAACAGACTAAATGACTACTGATTGAGGATTTCTCAGGTAGTGCCTAGCGGCTATGTTTGCGAAAGGGTCAGTTGAATCGACACACAAGGTACCGACCAGCCACTACCACACGAAACACTGCCACGTGAATTTGGGTGTGAAACATTTGTACGTGTTGTGTGTATTAACATGAAACACCAAACTTGCAACATGACCATCCTCATCGTCAAGTCGCCTCCGTGCTCCTGGCTTGGGGCAGGCCGAAAGGTGCTCATCGTGGACAAATACAAGCACACGCATACGTTCGAATCGCCGTATCCGAAAGAGCAGAAGAAGCAGCTGAACGGCGTGTGGTCCCAGCTTCGCGTCGGGTTGGCTCGCGATGCTTGCGACTTTGTCATTGAAGGCAGCATGCTGAACGGCTGCATTATATATCGCGATAGCGAGAAGGTGCAGTGGCTCGAGAGCGATCACGATAAGAAAGATCCCGAGACGGACATTCACATGTGGGGCTGCCTGGAGCACAAGGAGTGGGCCAAGGAGTACGTCTTCAACTCAGACGGGACAGTGTCACCGAAGCACAATCCCCAAAACGTGTGCCTAGGCGTGCAGAAGGGCAACACCGGTAAAATCGTCTTCGTGCCTCGCAACGACACGACCCGCCGCCTCGTCCTCGGAGGCGGCGACGATCTGGCGAGCTATTTCGAGCAGATGCGTGCAGACGCCGCCAAGGCGGAGTCGGATCGCGAGGCGGCGAAGCACACGGCGCTCTCGAAGCTCACATCCGCCTTCTGCACGGCGTTTCGCAACGACGGCTTCTGCAAGCTCGGCGGTCTCGTGCCGCTGGACATTGTGCTCACGGCGCGTGGCGAGATCAATCGACAGCTGGGCGATGGCAGCAAGACCAGCGATGCGTTCAAGGCGAAGACCTTCGCGTCGCACCCGGCGATCTTGAGCCTCGTGCGCGATTCGGCCGTGCCCGCCATCCTCGCCGAGCTGCTCGGAGGCCACGAGGACTGGTACAGGCAACGGCTTGATTCGGGCCAGCTCGCGCTGCGCTTTCCGGGCGACCTATGCCCTCCTGGCTCGAAGCTTGGCACTCAGGGTTCGATTTCGGCGGCACATTTTGAGGGTATCCGGAAGGGATGGCATATTGATGGCTGCCCGAGCGATTTCCTACCTGGTGTTACCGACCACTTTGGCACCATTCACAACTTCAACGTCCTCATCGGCGTGCTGCTGAGCGACACTTTCGACAAGGGGACAATGGCTGGAGAGCTAGTCTGCTATCCGGGCAGCCACATCGCACTCTCAAAGTACTTTGAGAGGAATCGAGATGTGCTCGAGAAGCTGCGCGTCGAGGGCGGGGAGCACCTGCCGAGAGCCCAGACCGATGCTCTCTTCGATCGTCCGGTCGTCCATTGCACTGGCAAAGCCGGGGACGTTTTTTTGATGAATTACTTGACGGCTCATCTCATCGCTCCCAACATGAGCGCAGACATCCGCTACGCGGTCTACTTTCGGGTGAGCGGCCCGGCGTTCGAAGAGACCAAAGCGCCAACAGGTGGCAACGTGGGCGCCATGCTCGACCCGTGGGGCACGTGGGCCGGGCTGCATCAAAAGTGCGGGGGCATCGGCGTCGCCGCCAGATCGATCGCAGCTCCGCCGCCGCCGCCGCCGCCGCCAGCCGAGCGCCTCCTGATCTCAGCGCGCGAGATGGACATGCAGAGGCACCTCGCGAGTGCTGACTACGTGTACCTCCAGTGGCAGCACACAAGCAGGATCTCGGTGGACGCGAACGCGGGGGGAGACGCATCGCACGGGCTCGAGGCCCTCACGCTCATGTTTCCCCACATCGACCTTGCTGCCTTGCTCGACGTGCTCAGAGAGTGTCAGGGGAATGCCGACCAGGCGGCCGAGCACCTGCTGCAGCTCTTCCCGCCATCCGAATAGCGTGAGGACATTCGTGCGATGAGCCTACGGCTTTTCGACGATTTTATCGAGATCGAACCGAGGTTTGTACTAGATCGTAAGCGACAGTGCTCGTCCGCCGTCCGGTCCGCTCAGTTCGGCGTGCTGGGTGACTACGTGTGGATATCGATACTTCTGTACACAGAAAGCCGGACAGGTCAGGGTCACGCCGCTCACTAATACGGCACTAAAATACCAAAAAAATATCCTGGTCTAATCTGCTGCTGGTAAAATATGGGACGTTGAGGGTATTCATATCGGGTTTTGTTTGTTGATACTCGCGCTCGTCGACGGATGGCAAAGCGCCCTCGACATGTCACGTTGGCTGCTCCTTGCGAAAGCAGCTCAAGAGATTGTGAGCGACGCACTCTGGAACCGAGTGCACAGGGCATGGGTGCACGTCGGCCGACTTGTTCAGCAGCTTGGCTCCAGCTTCACTCAGCCGCACACTCTCGCGCCCGCCAGTCATCGTCACGGCCTCCAACATGGACGCAAACTTGGTCATGATCTGGCTCGTCGAAGAGCGCATATACGCGTCGAGGGCGATGCTACTTTCAAACGAGCGGGCCTTGCTCTTCGCGAGGGTGACCGCTCCCTCGCCGAGTGCGTAATGGCCAAATGAGCCCGCATCGATGCAGTTTGACGGCCCCATGTGCGAGCCGAAGGTCAGCGAGCCTGCTCGTGCAATGTGAGCCGTGGTAAAGCTGATGGGCGAGCCAGACGGGCGCACGCGAACCAAAACCAGCTTCACCGCAGCGGCGTTCTGTACTTTGCGTCGAATCCGGCCGCACAATGGGAAGAGCCGCGGGAGCTCGCTCGGGTCCGGCGTGCCCCATGTCTCTAGCAAGGGAGCCGGCTCGCCCCAAGCCGGCATCCGTTCCATCATCCTCCCGCAGATAGCATGCCGAGTGCGAGAGACGGTCAGCTCGCGCACTGCGGCGCACGGGTACTCGAAGAATTCGTCGCCGTCCGCGTAGATGAGTAGCGCATCTGCTGGCAACTCACGAATCTTTGCATTCAACGCATTCAGTTTGACCGTCTCGTAATCGCCCTGGCCATCGGCCAGCGAATGGACTACTTGGACGTCGGTCACGCCAAAGGCAGCGACGGTCAGACGGGTGTGGTTGAGCATCTCACGAAGTTTGCTCTGATTCTTGCTCTCGACGTCGAGAAGCAAGTGCACGTTCTGAGCTCGAACGCCTTGTGCTCGGTAGTGGGACAGCCAGTGCGGCAGGAGACCCGGGCGTGCAAGTGGTGCGAGCATGCTCCACAAGTGCACCCTGCTTGCAAAAGAGCGCAAGGGGGCGCCGCACGCGTCAATTTGCCTAGTGCCGTTGGCAACAAACCCCAGCCCTTGAGTGCCGTGCGTCGAGTTCTGGCCACTGCCTGCCCCAGGCGACATACGAGCTGCCGCTACCGCCGCAACATCCACAAATTCGAACATTTTCGTCGCAGGGCAAGATGTCAACGCGCCCTCGCATGTCACATTGCTGCGCTCGATATAACTTCGAGCTTTCGAGTCGAACATGTAACAGTCAGTCTCATCGTTGCAGGGTATGGCCAACCGCGACACACGTGAGTATGACAGGGGCTCGTAGCCCTCATCGCGCTTCTGGCGTGCGAGAGACTGCGTCTCAAACGTCATCGAGTAGTGACTGAAGCGCCCGGTGAAAGCGCACATGTTGCCCCCTTGTTGTGGGGTGCCACCTATGCGCACCCCGTAATGGGGGTGATTCACTGCAATGGTGTGGGCGTTGATGAAAAAGGGCAAGTAGCCATAGGGGCGAGCCGCGAACAGTGAGACCTTGAGGATGTTGATACCGTTGACAAGCCCGCCGCGCAGTGCGCGGATCTTTGCACACCTTTGGAATTGCTCTTCGATTGGCGGCTCCATCTGCACCCTCCGCAGTTTTAGTGATGTGGGCACGCGATCTTGCATGAAGGCGCAGCTGGCGTAGGCAGGACGGTTGTGCTTGTCTTTCGTGCGCTGCAGTCTCTGGAGCACGTCGCAAGGGTAGGTAAAGAATTCGTCGCCGTCGGCAGCAATGATGTATGCGTCATTCGGACGCGTGCGAATAAATTCGTTGAGCAGAACGAGCTTGAAGCCTTCCAGTAAAGTGGCGTTCATGTGAGGGCGGATGGTGAACTTACGGACGCCGTACGCATCCAGGACGGCTTTCACGTCGCGCAACACCTCTTCGCCCGCATGGTCCTCCTGAATGTTAAGGCGCGTGTTTCGTGCGTGCTGCACGCCCACTCGTGCATAGTGTGCAAGCCAGTGCGCAAGAAAGGCTGCGCCTCTGCTCGCCGACGTGAGGGACCAGAGGTGAAGTCTGTCCGAAATGGGCCAGAGCCCGCCAAGAACATGATCTCCACGATCCGACGGCAGTGCCTGCGGAAAAAGCCCAGTCCTGCGATTGTGGTTGACATCTAGGGACTGCAAAGCTGCAGCACTCGGCCCAGGCTGAAGATTCACCTGCAACTTCTGGGTGGGGAGTTGAACATTCAGCGTTGATGACCCATTTGTTCTTCGCTCGTGCAAGCGTGGATCCGCTGTGCCAGTGGTTGGGCCTTCGGCATCGCAGTTGAGTATCTCGATTTGCTCGCTGCAAATGCATCTCGCCCCGGATAACTTGCGCAGCTCGATGCCTTGGCCACACGTTGTAGGCCCTCGTGCACACTCCCGTGCCTTGGTCGCCACGTCGCATCCATCGCAGCAATCCGGCTTGACAAAGCTCTGGGAAGAGGTCATGACTATCTCTGGTTGATAGATCAACCTCAACCTCGCAGTGTCGTGGCCGAGAGGTCGGCGCTCTGAGCCTTCAGCGAACTGAAGGCTATCAAAGCTGAGCTCATACCCCAGGTAGGCCAGATACGCGGTCGTGTGGTGTCCTTGCAGCTCGGCCCCGACGAGCTCACGAACGCCGCGCTCATCCTTGGGTGTTGTCGACAAGTTGCGCTGCGTCGACCAACGGCTCAACAGCGGCTTGAGCGCTCCCTGTTTGCTCGCTAACCGCAATGTATTGCCTACGTTGATGAATATGTTTGAGCCAACTGCTGGTGCAAACCAAACGCCGGTGCCGTTGCTGCCCTCGCCTGGCATGCGCCACCGAATCACCTCCGCCCAGCCATAGGACTGCACAGCGTTCGCGTTCGAGTCCTCACGAAAGTACCAACGCACGCCAAGCGAGACGCCGTTCATGTAATAGATCTCGCGGCCTGTATCCCCACCCTTGGGGACGGCGTCGCTTGTAGCAGACGCTCCGCTTCCAACTCCAAATCTGCTGCAGTCCTTGCAACGTGGTGGGCGGCCTTCATCCTGCGAGTCTGATCTTCGGCAGGCGGCCAGAGGCCAATCAACTTCAGGATGCAAAGCACGCCACCTTGAATTTGCCTGGTATACGAATCTCAAATTCCGAAGATTGAAAGGAAACTTTAGTGCCTCGCCGTAAACTGCTCGCAGGTATGGAAACCATGCTGATTCATTCGACCTCAAGGACTCTGCCGTCCAAAGCAGCCTGACGAAGGCGAGTGTAGATTCGCGGGTGCATACGGAGAAGCAAGTGCACGTAAGTGTTGCAACGGTAGCGACCATTTGCACCCGTCAAAAGCAAGGTGAGCACGGTCCGCACGAGTGCCGACAGCGCACGCACGCGTACTACACCCCCGTCCATGATCACAGACGTGGCGCCGCCGCGAGCGCGCGCTCCTTGCGTGTTGAGCATTTACCTGTAAAGAAAAATGCAGACATACGCTATACGCAATGCGCAATACGACGTAATGCGGGTCAAAAATACGCAATACAAAAAATGCTGACATTTGAATGCTGAATAATACGCAGGTGCGTAATACGGTGCCAGCCGTAAGGACGCAAGTACGGCAAACTGGACTGGATGAAGGCTGCATTGACTACATAGTAATCGCTGAACATTTCCCGTGTCTGCATTTCCGAAGTCTGCCGAATGTCCTTTCCAAAAGTGAGGTGCCAGGCGCGCGCCGCGCGGCCGAACTGGTTGGCGTTGTCTGAAGGACGCAGAGAGTGTTGCGGTCGTAAAGAACGTCGGTCGGGCGCTTTCCCGCGGATACTTTAGCAAGCCGACATGCGAGCGTGCATGCTCATCCAATGTCTCGTACTGGCTGGCTTTGCCTGCACGTGCAAAGCGGAGCGGTGGATCGAGCAGCTTGCGTCACGATTCGGCACAGATAAACGACGAGAGCATCACAAGTACACAGACCTCTATGCAATGCTGTTCGACCCTTTGCGTGAGGTCGTGGAAAACATCACTGAGGTCGGTGTCCTCTACGGGCACTCGGTGCCAATGTGGCTGGATTACTTTCCACGTGCGACGGTACATGCCATCGATCGCTCTGCATCAGCCCTCACGGCTGCCCGAGAGTTTCTGAACGCCAGTGGCCACACCTTGCGGCGCGTGCGCCTTTTGTTGGGGAGCTCGAAGGATTCCAAGGATCTGAAGCGCTTTGGGATAGCTCATGGCACCATGGACATTGTGATTGATGACGGCGACCACTCGCCAGCAGGCCAGGAGCGGACGCTGTTGACTTTGTGGCCCATCGTGAAACCTGGCGGATATTATATCATCGAGGATATGGCCACTGGAGCCAATCGACACTCTGGCCTGTACGACGGCAAGCTTGAGAAGAGCGGCTCCGTGCCGATGGTGCACAATCCGAGCGCAGCAGCATACAGCATCTTGAGCAATAATCATGCAATATTCGTCGACACGGCAGTCGGCCACCCATCGTTCAGGAAGTGGGCGGACAGCTTGCGAAGGCCCGCTAATCAGTACCAATTTGCGCCCATTGACACGACGAATGTCGTGGACCACAATTCCCATTTGCTCGTGCTCAGAAAGCGTTTGCACCGGGGCGTGCACATCCCCTTGGAAGAAAGGGTCCCTACGGTAGTAGGGACCCTTGTGTAAAGCCGTAAAGCCGAATGAGTTTCGTACAGTAGTATGAAATATCCTATGTGCTGTAGAGCCTCATTCTCTGACGGAGATCGGACTTCTCGGCCCTAGCTTGAACCCAAGCGCCAAGGCGCCTCAAGGGGGCGAGCGTGGTCTCGACTATTTTTCATGTGTATAAGGCCGCCCAACCCTACACCTGTTTGGGAATTGAATGGTTGACCCAAGGGGGACTGTGGTCTACTATTTTCCATGTGTAGAGCGGCCGGACGAGGCCCGGGCGGCGCGATTATCCGATCCTGAGTGACCGTAACTTCTCTCTTCTGACCACTGACGTCGACCGGATCTGGCCTTTCTGCATCCCTTTCTGGTCGCTGGGCGATCACAGTGCGACGGCTGTACCAAATCTCTCACCATTCTTTCAAATCGTCAATTCGCAACATCCGAATATCACCGGACACCGCCTCTAGACGCGCGCGCGCTTCTGTATGCGTCTCCATGGTGTTGCGCGTCCGCGCAATTGCCTCAAGCCGACGGTCTCTGCCCCGTCTGTGCTCGGAGCAAAGAGGCATGCATTCTCTATCAGCCCATCGCTGCGCCGCCTCGCCAGCCCCTGCACTGCCACCGAGAGTGAGCTTCTCGCCAGAATTGACTTCTGAAGCTCCCATTTGCCGTTGGGAGGGGATTTCGGGCGTCGGTCGACCACGGTGTCTCGCGCCTTCCATCATTCAATCGAGCTCGTACAGCAGCTCGTTCGAGAGGGCCGGCAGCCCGGGCACAGCTGGCGCGGCAGGCGGCGGCGGCGGCGCGGGTGCGGGAGGCGCCGCCTTGGGCGCTGGTGACGGCGCCTTGGGCGCAGGTGGCGCCGCCTTGGGCGCGGGTGGCACCGCCTCGGGCGCGCTCGCCTCGAGGGAAGGAGGCGCAGCGTCAGCAGCTGGGGCGGGCGGTTGTGCTGTCACCGTCGTCGCAACCGTGGCCATCTCCTTGGCAGCCGCTGCGGGTGGCGACGCTTGACGTGCCTCAAGGGCCTCTGCAGGCTCAATCACATCCCATTCATTCACGTACTTTGGCGTGGGCTTGTGTGGAGGGGGATTTGCGGCAAGCTGGCGTGCGCGACGCTGCGCCTCCTTCTCCGCCTGCGCCGTTGCCTGGGCGATGCGCCTCTGCCGTTCCTCATCCTCCAGCTTCGCGCGCGTCTGGCGAGCTTCCCTCTCAGCTAGGCGGCGCTGTTCCTCCGCCTCGGCCGCCGCCTGCTTGGCCGCCTTCTCGGCCGCTCGCTCTGCCTCCACTTGCGCCTCGGCGTCTTTATCGGCGGGGGTGAGCTGGGTCCAATGCGACATCGGCGCCACCTCGGCGCGCACAGGCACAGTGATCGAGAGCACCTTCTTGGCCTTGTCGAACTTAGCCGACCCCTGATCGTACATCACCGGGTACGGCAGCTGCACATGCAGCTTGTAGCCTACCCCCTCGTGGCTCAGCTCGAGCTGTCGCTCGGTGATGTCGAGATCGATCTCGGCCGCCGAGCTCAGCTCGGGCAGCTCCACCTTGATGCATAGCTCGCGAGGGCGGCCCGAACTTGAGAGCTTCGTGTCGTTCCACGTCTGCCCCAGGTCGCCCACACCACGGTGCACCACGCTGTACTTGGGCTCGCGCCACTGCTTCTGCGTGGGTGCGTTGGGCAGGCGCGCGAACTGGGAGGCCTTGGCGGCAGCCTGCTCTTTCGTCGCCTTGGCCGCCGCCTTGGCCGCCGCCGCCACCTCCTCGGGCGTCGCTGCGCTCGCCGGCGCCGCCTCCGCGCGCGCGGCCTCCGTGGAAGGCTTAGGCTTTGCCGGCGGCGGCTTGGCCGTGGAAGAGGCGGCGCCGCTGCCGCCTGTCGCCTTGGCACCGGTCGCCCTGGCGGCGGCTTCACTGCCGCCCGCGGGCGCCGCCGTCGTGCCCGTCGCCGTCTCCGTCACGTCACCAAACCCCTTCTGAGGCTTCCAAGACATGGTGGAGCATCCCTTTTGGCCCTCAGGCCCATGGTACTTCATCTTGAGGAGCTTGAACTCGGCGTCGAGGTCGAGCTGGTGCAGCCTGCCAACCATTTCGACGGCCGTCTTTGCCACCATCTCTCGCCAGCGATCGCCCATCCCGTTGGGCGCGTCGCACCGCTTGATGACTTCGCTGTGGAAGCAGATGTCCACCACGGTGCACTGGTGCCCCGCCTTGTCATTCTCCTCCTTGATCTTGGGTGAGACGAGATGCGGCATCGACCAGCTCTGGCCACGCCGCCCGTCGGGTGCCGTCACCTCCTGCGCGCTCGGCTTCTCAATTTCCGCGTGGTGCACCACGTTGATGAAGACCTTGCCGAACTCGCGGTCAAAGTCGGAGCGGCCCGGCTGACGCTTCCACGTCTTGAGGACGAAGCCTTCGATCGGCGTGAGCAGCTGCGAACCCTCGGGGGCGCCGGGTTGACCCGGTACGTAGTTGCCGATCGGGTCGCTGCCTGGCTCACCGCCGCCAATCTCGTGGATGCCGAAGCTCGCTGCCGAGCGGCCGTTGAGGAAGCCATTCTTGGCGTCGCGCTCGGCGCGCTGCTCCTGCTCTACCTGTTGGAGGTAGGCCTCCTGCTCAGCCTTGTGCTTTGGGTCCGATACTTCCTCAGCGTACTCGTGGAACATCGCCTTGAACTCGGGCTTCTCCCAGCAGTCATGCAGCCGACGCACCTCTTCCTCGCTCATGTTCGCCTTCTGCTCCTTGAGTCGTTTCAGCGCTTTCTCCTCCTCATCCTCCGGGATCTCCTTTTCGATCTTTGCCCACTTGTCGTAGTCGGTCGAAGGCATGGTGGTGTGCGGTTCTCCACGTTTGGCTGCGGCTCAGTTGCCACGAGAGAGGGCCGTTGTCGCCGTTGTCGTCCCGAACTCGACCAGTGAAGTTCGTAGGAAGTTTGTATGGTTTCTCAAGCAAACTCCTGTCGAGGGAGGGGTCTACATATCCATGTACATGCAGTGTACCGGCCAAAAAAATCTCCGGTCAACGTGACGTTTCAGATCTCAGGTGAGCTCCCCGAGATGGCGACCACAATAGCCTCTCGAACGACGGCCTGTGGCGCGCCCACGTTGGCATCAAAGAATGGCATCGGCGCGGCCGTCTTTGCGAGTTGCGCTGCTGTTCGTCGCAGCCTGCGCTACCGAGGCTTTCCAGCGTACATTCGGCGCGTCGGCGCTCGGCCGACGCCATGGTCCCCTCCTCCTTTCGTCGACTTTGCCGGTTCCACCCACTGGATTTGTTTGGTCGGAGGACGTGTCCAATTCAGCAGCAGTTGCTGGCATGGGACTGGAAGCTGAGGGCTCGACTATCCTCGCGACCGTGGTCAACATCTTCAACAACGTTGCGGGCGCGGGCATCCTGACACTGTCTTATGGTATGCGTGGGGTCGGGATGGTGCCGGCGATCGCCACCTGTAGCGCCGTCGGCGCCATCAGCGGCTTCACCTTTTACACCATCGGCGCCGCGTGCGAATTCGCAAGTGCCAAATCGTTCAAGGAGCTTTGGTCGCGAACGCTCGGCGAGAAGACTGCGTGGGTGGTCGACTCTTGCATCTCGATCATGACCTTCTTGACCGCGATCATCTACTCGACGATCATGGCCGATCTCCTCGCCTCACTTGGCACCGTCGCCTTCCCTACCGCCGCCGCCGCCGTCGCCCCCGCCGTCTTTCGCACCGCGGCGCTGCTCGCCATCACGGTGTCGGTCATCGCGCCACTTTGTCTGATCAAAGACGTGTCCAAGCTCGCGTTCACATCGACTGTCGGCACCGGAGCCGTGCTGTCGACGATGGCCGTCGTGCTCGTGCGGTGGCTCGACGGCTCGTACAGGCTCGGCAGCGGCTCGCCCTTTCTCGCAGCCCTGCCCGTCTCTCTCATCCCCTCGTTCGCGTCCGCCTCGCTATGGCATCTCGACTCGGCTGCGTTCATCCTGCTCTCGAACCTCGGCCTCTCGTTCCGCGCTCACTACAACGTGCCGAGGTTCTACAACGCCCTTCGCCGCAAATCGGCCTCGCGCTGGGCAACGGCCTGCACCCTGGCTTTCGGTCTGTTGACCGCCCTCTACACTGTCATGATGGCCGGCGGGTGCGACCTCGACGCCTTAACCCCGCCGCACCTACTCGCCTCGCACCTCGGAAGCCTGGCCTCGCCATGCGCGCCTTCGCCTTGCGCTTTGCCACGCTACCCTTCCATCCTTGCCACGCTACCCTTCCATCCTTGGCACGCTACCCCTCCATTCTGCCTTCACCTGCGTCCACGCTACCCTTCCATTCTGCCTTCACCTGCGTCCACGCTACCCTTCCATTCTGCCTTCACCTGCGTCCACGCTACCCTTCCATTCTGCCTTGTCCCAACCCCTCAACCTCGCCCTGCACTCGCAGCTATGCGCTCTTCGGCGACGCGTCAGCTCCCAATATGCTCCTCAACTTCGCTCCGAATGACCCTCTCGCTGTCGCCGCGCGCGCTGCGACCTTCGTCTCCATCGCCGTGGGCTACCCGCTGGCCTTCAAGGGCCTCTACGACGCTGTGCGCGGCTTGAGCGTCAGCATGGCGCCGTCGCTCCCGCGCCCCCTTGGCCAACTGGCCAGATCCCTCACGGCAGATCGCAGCCACACGCCACTGATCCTCGGGCTGCTCAGCCTTGCCACGGCGCTCGCGCTCACGCTGCCAGACATTGCCGTACCGGTAGGGATTTCGGGCGCGCTCCTGGGCGCGGCGATCATCTATATCTTCCCGGCGCTCATCTACGGCGCCGTCCGTCGGCCACGTCCTCGCAAGGTTTGGGCCACGCCTGTTGGCTTCCTGCTTCTGCCACTCGGCACCTTCTTGGGCATCGTGGGCACCTTCCTCACGCTCCGAGCAGCGTAAAGGGCGGGCAGGTGTCCTTGAAATCTTAGAGTGTGTTCCGGGAGTTGTAGATTATGCACACGCGGGCATCGATGCGCGCGCGGGCAGAAGCCGGAAATTGCGTACGAACGTGTGGAAAACGGTCCCGATTCGATTCGCGGGGCGCGGCGGCGAGCGCACGCCCCACGCCGCCCGCGGGGGCATTACGAGATACGTCTGTCGTCTCGGCCGGGGGGCCGCCACGGCCCACGCGGACCGGACCGCCCACAGATTTCCGATCGGCGTCGGCGACCGGCCGTCGCGCGTCGCGGGTCCGAGACCTCCGTGCGCCCGCGCGCGCGCCGCCGTAACGACGTCACGCTGACCCGGCGGCCGCGCCGTGACCGCCCCCGCGCGGCGGCGCCCCGGGGGATCGCGCGCGCAGCCCGCAGGGGCGGGAGGCCGGAAGACGACGCCAGGGAGAGCGCGGGCGCGGGGGATAGATATTATAAAAGAGATATAATTCGATAGACCCTGGTTCCATAGACCATACGTTTACGTTTTACGTAGAAATCTCATATCACGTGCGAGATCGGGATTATTCGCGAGATCGCGACGTTTTTAACGCGGCGCCGTTTAAACGCGAGTTTCGTTAGGACAATGGTGAGTGCACTCGTAATAAAGAAGTTGGTTAACACTCTAGAGTACACTGTAGCAGCCACTATGGAAAGACAGTGTACCCTGTAGCAATGTGCCACTGGTGCCCGCGCGTGGAAACTCGAGGCTGAGGCTCGAGCGGAGCGGGACGCCGGACGGCGGTGGCGGACGGTGTGGCCTCGTGCGTCCTCCTCTGACGCTCAGCAGCCACGTGACAGCGCGGCGCAGCCCGGGGCGCCGTGTGCGCCTCTGCGGCCGCTCCGAGCGCGGGATACTGCCTGCCTCACCGCCCGTGCCAGCATGCTAAAGGCCTACTACCTACGCTCAACGCCTCAAGGAGCGCCTTAGCTTCACACGCCGCGGAGCATCGCCACCTGCGCCTTCACCTTCTGCTCGTACTCGGCCTTATTGTGCTTGTAAGCTTTGAATGGCTCCTCCTGCGCGGGATCTTGGTTGTTCGGTTCGTCGAGCAGCGACTGGATGCCCACCAACAGGTGCTTGATGGTGAGCGAGGGCTTCCAACCCTGCGTTGAGGAGAGGTGGCGATGCAGGGGTGGTGAGCCGATGAGCGCGCGACGGGAGCGTCGAGAGGGTGCATGCGCACCTTATCAGGATCTAGCAGCGAGAGGCAGATCTTGCCCGACGGGTATACGTTCGGGTGGAAGAGCGGTTTGCCGGTTGACCCCACGAGCTTGAACTTGCAGATGGGCGGCTTGTTTGGGTAGTCCTCGCTGAACGTCATAGTCATCGGGATGCGCGCATTCTCCCAGATGGTGCCGTCCTTGCCAGGAATGACAACATCCCAGTTGAGGATGTCCTGCGTGCCGTCGGGCAGCGTCGCTGGCTTGGCCACAAAGCCCTGCGCGGCGGACGGCTGAATGTGAGCTGTGACGCGTCAGAGCGTGGAGAGGGATGCGCGACGTGGACCTAGCACGCACGTGGGGATGATCCTTGCGCCATGACTTGCGCTCCTCTTGCAGGCGGCCGCGAGCGATGCCCATGTAAGCACTACTAAGGGCGGCCTTCTCGGCAGGAGTTCCTTCCGCGAGAGGGAGAGGTGGTTTCGCTTGGGACGCTCGGGACACCTTACTTTGTGACCCCCAAACTGATGCACTCAACTTCAAACTGAGGGATGACGAGGTGACTGTCGTGGGTACATGTCAAGCATACACTCCGGCGCCCAACAACCTCAAGTCCTCAACAGACGCGTACATGTACACCTTAAACTGTACAACTGTTGGATAATCATTTCTTCAAATGACAAAATGTTGAATATGTTGTGGATGTCCGGCGCTGAACGAAAACGAGCGCACGATCTCAAGAGTAGCTCAAACCGTTACAAACTCCCGACGGATTCGAAGACTACTCGAGGCACTCGTCTCGCGTCCGGAGCTCTGTTCTCGCCTTCGTCCACCATCGGAGAAGCTCAAAAAAGCTTCTCCCATCTCACATCATGCTTCGCCTCGTGATCTGCTCGTCAGCCATCGCGCTCTCGGTAACTTAGCACTCCTATGATACCACGAGCCGTGACACTCGTCCATATCGCGTCTCCGCGTTGAGCCTCTTCGCCTCTTCCCGCGCGCTCCGCCTCTTCCTGCGCACGCACACGCCCGAACTGCGTGGCTCACTGTGCACGCTCTGCAACCCTCGGTCCCGCGCTCGCAGTCTTCATTCATGACCGGCGCGTCGACCGGCAAGATGTCCTCGTCCAAGATCGTCATGAACGAGGCAGCTGCTAAGGCTGCCTGGCTCGCCAAGCTCGACTCGCCCGTTTTCGGCAAGGATCGTGCATCGCCTTTGTCTGAGCCCACCTACGATGCTCCGGCCGCGTCGATGGCCGCTTCCACCAGCGAGACTGCCGCCAAGGCCGCGTGGCTCGCCAAGCTCGATGCGCCGGCCTGGGGCCACAAAGCCGCCCCCACCAACGAGGCTGCCGCCAAGGCCGCGTGGCTCGCCAAGCTCGACGCGCCGGCATGGGGCCAGCGTGCTGCGCCCGTGTCGGATGCCGCGCAGGTCCCCGACTACGTTGGCCCCGCTGCTACCAACGAGGCTTCCGCCAAGGCCGCGTGGCTCGCCAAGCTCGACGCGCCGGCATGGGGCCACAAGGCTGCCCCCACCAACGAGGCTGCCGCCAAGGCCGCGTGGCTCGCCAAGCTCGACGCGCCGGTCTGGGGCCAGGGTCGTGTTGTACCCACCTCGGCTGACGGGCAGGTTGCCGACTTAGTTGCTGAGTCGGCGCCCGCTGCCTACAACGATGCTGCCGCCGCGAAGGCTGCATGGCTCGCCAAGCTGGACACGCCGGTCTGGGGCCGCGCTGCCGCTCTCCCCAATGAGGCTGCAGCCAAGGCCGCATGGCTTGCGAAGCTCGATGCGCCCGCCTGGGGCAAGGGTGCTGCCGCGCAGGACACCGCACAGGAGGTCGTGCAGGAGGCCGCGCCGGTCTTCGCCCCCTTGGATGCCATCGGCAAGGTCGTGCCGAACGTGCCCGTGATCGCGTGGTGGATGCGTTCCGACACTCGCGAGGTGCAGTTTGGGCGCATGTAAGCGTGGGCCCAGCACCGTCGGCGTGCACAGGGGTCCAGCAGAGGCGGGGCCCTCCCAGGACGTAGTGGACATGCGAGAGTGGTGGCGCACATGAAGGCTCGCGTGGGAGGCTGGACTCGGCACAAAATGCGTCTGCGCGCCGATGGTCGCGAGAGCTGAGGATGCGCGATGGAGCGCAGTAGCCAATAGTGGAAGAAGAGAGAGAGTGTGTGCGGAGCGATTGCAACAAAGGTACGTACACGGCGGAGGATGTATCGCTGTGTGTCTGTATGGCAGCGGGGCACTCTTCGCGCGGTGCAAGGCCACACCGGGCGACCATGAGCGGAGCATGCCGCATGTCACCGAACCCAGAGCAGGAAATGGTCCAGTACTTGGGTTGGGTAACCGCGGCCAACGCCAGGCCACGGTCCGGTCATCATGCACTAGGCGCGAGGTACGGTACTCGGTATAGGTTCTTGTATCTTGAACGATAGGCCGGGCGTACTCAACGTACGAGACCTAAACGAGACCCGTACTAAGACCAAATCGCGGTTACCCACCCACGGATCGTTCCGCAATGCGAGCAATGAGCGATAAGTCCCGTCGTCCGTCCCCAGCACCCGACCGCAGGGCAGTAGGCACGGACGACTGAGGCGCAGGTGGCAGGTCACGCGCGGCGAGACTTCCCGCCCACTATCTCACCTTGCTCACTGGGCGGCTAGCTCCAGTTCGGCTGCCTCCTTCTGGCCGTGGAGCAGCATCGTCGCGGCGAGCTGTGCGGCGAGCTGCCGGCTGCGCTCCTGCTCAAGTTGCAACTCGAGGTGCAACTTCTCTTTCTCAGCGCGCATGCCCACGATCGCTTGTTCAAAGGCCTTTCGCACCGAGCCGAGCCCGTCATTGAGCAGCAGGCCGGCCTCCATTAGGGCGTCCGAAGAGCCGAAGAGGGCCGCCATCGGCGTCGTCGTGGGCCGAAGTGGTTCGGAGGCCGTGCCGTTGTTACCTTTGGCGGCGTCAGCCAGCGTGACGGGAGGCGCGTAAGCAGCGATGGCATTGGGCACGGCAGTATTGGTATTAGTACTGGTAGACCTTGGGAGGGCCGTGGACGCCACGCGCATCGCCGTCGGGGCGCCGAGCGCTTGCCGATGCGACGCCGCCGGCTGCTCGGCCGCGGCCGCCGAGGTGACCGCCGAGGACGGCGCGGCACCCTTGCCTGTGCCTGTGCCGGCTTTGCTCCGCGCCGAGAGCTCCGCCACCTCGAGGGCCTTGAGGTGGCGGAGCTCGTCAAGGGCAGCGGTACCCGCAACGGCGCCGGTTTTGGCGAGCCGGGGCTTGGCGGGGGAGGCAGCCCGCCGGCTTGGCGGGCCGTTTGACGCCTCCGTCTTCGCCTTGTCCGCGCCGCCAGCGCCTGCCGCGCCGCGGGCCTTATTTGACTCCTCGGCACGTTGCATGACGGCTCGGAACTTAGCCTTGGCCTCCTTTAGGACGGCCGCAGCGAGGTTGACGCCGTGACCGAGGGCGAGCAGGTCCTGTAGCACCTTGACATCCGAGCCGTCCATGGCGACCCGTAGCCTGCTCATCACGTGCTTCTGGAGCATCTCGAGGCACTCCGGGCAACTCGTCTCTAGCGCCCTCGAGAATTGAGGCTCGCCGCGGCAGACCTTGTCGACGGCATCGATGACGACCTGCGGCTCCTCTTGCACGAGTGAGAGGAGCGCGAAGCCCGCAAACTTGGACGCCGCCGAGTCGCCCGCGCTGCCCGTCTCGGCGCTCACGAGGATGAGGGACGCCAGTGGCTCGGCCGCGCCCGCCTCGCGCAGCAGAGTGCGCGCATGTGCAGAGCTCTCGGCGAGGTGGCAGAGCGTGCCCGCCGCTGGAGTGGCGCCGCCGGCGAGCTCGGCGCTTCTGGCTAGCTGCGCCATCCTCGTGACGGGCACGTGCGCGCCTGCGCGGCAGGCGGCCGCGCAATTCTCCGGGTTGCGAACGAGCATGTGGATCGCATGGCACGCGGAGATGAGCATCGGCGGAGTGGCCGACCTCGAGTTCATCAATGCGACGAGCGCTTCGGTCCCACCATTCTCCTCGACGACGGAGCGATTTCCGCCAGACTCGGCCATGCACTGTGCAAGTGCAGCCGCCGCTTCGGCCTGAGCACCCTCTGATTCGGGCACGAGCTTGAGCATTGCGATGAGTGCCGTGACCGCCGCGCGCGCGTCCGTGTCGGCCTGGAGCTTGCACAGGCCCTGCACGCGCATGGCAAAGTCGGCCAGCACTTGTGAGACCGTCGGGAGATTCGGAGGCGGCGGTGTGGCCATCCCCAAGACGTCCAAATTGCAAGTTGTCCCGACGAAGTGTCTTCAAGAAGTCGAAGTCCCGACACCTTTTCGCGTCGTTTCAAAAGCCCTGTCGAGACAAGTGGACTTGCATGCAAGGGGTGAAACATGGTGACACATGGAATCACACCGGACGCAAAGTGGCCTCATGGTGCCCCTCGGGTAACTTTACTGTGTCGAGAAACGGTTACATATTATGTCCGGATGCATGCGGATGGCGTGCCTGGGGAACTTGTGCCTGTCCGGTGTCCGCTTCGCACTGAACGCACCTCACACACAAGCCCACGCGCGCCTCACCTCATCCGCCAACCCTTCAGTAACCGGCCACTTCGCGCCTTCTTCGTTCTGCAAAATGTACGCCGTCGAGGCCAGCAAGGGCTTCCAGCATCGACGGTCACCTTGACCGTCGGTGCCGCAGCGCCGGTGCTGGAGGCCCATCTGGTAGACGTGCTCGTGCGCGGCCACCTCGATGGAGGCGCGCCACAGGCCGCGCCGGCTCATGGCCTGCAGCGCGTGGCTCGCTCGGCCCGTCGGTCTATCGATGGTGGGCACAGTCAGAACGAAGCTGAGCGGCTGTGAACTCGCGCTGAGGATCTCGGCAATGTGGTCGAAGCATGCGATGATGCTCTTGGCATCAAAGGGTGGGTTGCACTCAAAGGAGCCCGTTTCCGGCCACCATTGGAAGAAGGAGCCGCACGAGCCGAAATGGCGATCGGTGTCGGCAAACGCTGAGCAGAAAGACACGTACGAGGGCGAGCGGTTGAGCGGTGACGCGTAGCACTCGTGCGTGCAGCCAAGGCGCGCCTGTAGCAGTGTCATGAGCCGCGGAGGCAGCGCCGCCTGGTACGCGGCCTTGCTCGCGGCGAGCACCTCGTAGCGCACGACCATTGCGAATATGTGGGTTAGCTCGAGCCCCGCTGCCAGCTGGGCCGCCTCTGCGCCCACGCACACCGACGAGCCGCCGCCACTGCCGCTTGCGCCGAAGCTTGCGCTGCCGCTGCTCCCGCTGCTCCCGCTCGCACCATCGCTGGCACAGCAGAAACTTGCGGCGCGGTGGCGGCGATGCAGGGCCTGGAGCCCGACGTAGTGCGAACGCCACAGTCGAACGATGTGCGTCGGCCCGTCGCCGCTGGGCTCGCGCCGCCACTTGATCAGCACGGACGCGCTGTCGGTTGGGTCGGGTACGCAGCTCATGCCGAGATGCACGTCGCTGAGCCGCGCGCCGTTGGCGAGCCGCCGCCGCCAGAGCTCGCGCTGCTCGTAGGCGTACTGTGCGACGGCCACGGAGGCGTGCGAGCATCGCAGCTGCAGCTTAAGCACGTGCCCTTGCACCTTGCGCTCGTCCGTCGTCGCGGGCAGGATGCTAGTCTGCAGCTGGTTGGCAAGGAAGACGGGGCACACGAAGGATGGAATGACCACGTCAGCGCCGTGCATGGCCGCGTCAGCGCTGCCGCCGTCGTTGACGCCGGTTAGGAATCCGGGAGCCTCCCTGAAGACAATCTTGTTGACGAGATCGCCTGCGAGATGCTCTGGGGGCTTGGCGGCGGTCACGGGCACGAGGCGTTCGATGGCGTGCCCGAGGGCCTGCAGCTGCTCGGCGCGATACACGGCGACCGCAGGCAGCTCTGTCACGTCGAGCAGCCGCTCATACGCCCGGAGCTGGGCGGTTGCAGCCTCATACCCGCCCGCCGGGCGCAAGGGGGGCGGAACCGTTGGAGGGGGTGTCCGAATTGGAGGTTTCGCCTGAGGCGAAAGGGAGTGCGCTGCTGTCGAAAGGGTGTTTGCGAAGAGTTGGTGAGAGTCCCAGATTCCGCGGCCGCCTTGGCCACCGCGCAATGGAGAGGGTGTCTTCAGCGGCATCACCTCTGGCGAAGGGGAGGACGCTGCTGTCAAGGAGGCGTTTTCGAAGAGTTGTTGCTGGCCCCGGCCTCCGCGACCACCGCGCCCGCCGCGACCACGGCCAATCGAGGGAGGGGATGACCCATGAGGTGGCCCAGCAGGTGCGGCTGCATGAGTGGCTTTCGCGGGGCTGTTGGGCGTCGGTATCGAGCGATCGTGAGCGTCATCGGGCGTGATTGCTGGTGGCAGAGGGGGGGTGACGGCGGCCGAGCGCGGTGGAGCGGCGCAGTGGTCTTCGGTCTTCGGCATGGTCGGCACCAAGGGCTGGGTGACCGAGCGCTCCGTCTCCTCTCCAACCTCGAGGGCGATCTCGAGGGCCGCCCGCTCCGCCGTCGCGCACGTCGCCTGTTTGGTCGCCGCCGCCGCATCGAGCGCTGTCTCGATAACGACGCGCTCCGCTGTCTTCTGGTTCGCACACTGCACCAAACACATGGCGGCTGCCATGATGACGTGCTGCGTTTCGTCTCTCCTCTCCATGGCGGCCTGCTGCCCCAACGCGAGCCGCGCCGCCTCGAGCATCTTCGCCGCCTCGAGCTGCGTCTTCTCGAGCGCTGCCATCGCCTCTTCGGTCGAGCAGACGAAGGTCAAGGCCGCCTCGTTGGCCACCTCGACCGCCGAGAGCGAGAGAATCCTGTCTTCCTCTCTCGTGGTCACCGACTCCGCGCGCTGCAGCGGCGTGGGCGCGGACGTGGCGATGAGCGGCCGCTCGAGCAGCAGATGGTCCATGTCGCCGCCCACCGTCATGAGCGCGAACCGCGCCTGGTCCTCGGTGAAGTTCATCGAGGTGAGCCTTTGGACTGAGAAGCCGCTATTGAGAAGCCGCCATCGCGCCTCGTCATCCGCCGCCCCCTTGCGCGCCTGCTGCCTTGCGCGCTTCTGAGTCTTCAGATTCGCCTGCATCTTCACCCACTTTTGGGCGGCCACGAGCAAAGGATCAGGTGTAGGTGGATTAATAGTTGCTGTAGGCACTGGGGCTGCAGTCGGAACTGGCGTTGCAGTGGGAACAGGAGGATGCATAAGCGTGCTGGCCTCTCGAAATGAGTGCGCGAGTTATCTGCGTTAGGAAACTTAACTTTATTCCCACTGCACCCAATTCAAGTTCCATGTTCTCGTGGTTAGTGTTAAAGTACATGTTTCGTGCGGCCCGCACCCCACAAGATAATAATTCCACGCACGAGCGCGCGGCGGGCGGCGTGACAATGTATCGTCGGTCGCTCCGCTCAGGCTCTGGAGCTCAGAGGCACCTCGGTTGCTGGCGCGGAGCAGGGACTCGGCGGTCGCGTCGCTGTGCTGCTGCCCACCGTGCTCCCCACAGTGCTCGCCACCGCCGATGCCCCAAAGAAGGCGTGGCCGCCAAGGCTGCTGTCCGATGGAGTACGGTAGTGGCCACTCGAATGCAATCGTACCAGTGAGCCAGCCTCCTCCCGAGTGCCTATCTCGAGCTCCGCCGCGCCGCACCACGAGCGCCGCCAAGGGTGCGAGCGGCGCATCACGTCGGCTTCGACCATTGCCAACCACGAGCAGCGACAGAAGTAGAGCGCGTTGCCCGCGATGCAAAGGGCGAGGCCGAGCGCGTTGATGGGTGAGAGCTGATCGCCTGTGAGCACCGCCGCGCCTACTGTGAACAACTCCTTGAAGACGCCGATGACGGCCACGGTTAGAGATGAGGTGCGCTGCACCAGACGAAACTCGACGAAGACCACCGCGAAGACGAGCGAGCAGAGGACTGGCAGGTAGAGCAGCAGCCAGCGCATCCGCGCGTCGCTCGCGTACTCGACGAGCGTGATGAAGACCTCTCGCTCGAGGATGAGGACGCATGTGAGCGCCCCGGCGGCGATGACGGGCATCGTCGACACCATCGACGCGAGTGGGTGGGCGGGTGCGCGCGGCGGCGCGCCGCCCTTGCTCGCGCTCGCGCCCTGCAGCAGGAGCTGCGTGAGCACCCAGCGCACCCCTGTGAAGCCCACAGAGATGAGTCCGAGCACGATCCCCAGCGGCCGGTCAGGCAGCTGCAGCCGGTCGGAAGCAACGAGCGTCAGGCCGACCGTGATGAAGACGATCGCGAGGGCCGTGCGCACCGAGAGCGCCTCGATGCGCAGGCAGATGCCACAAAGCAGCACAGCGAGTGGGGCTGCACCCTTAATGATGACGTGAAAGGCCACATCGAGCATCACCAGGCTCCAATTGGAGAAGCCGAGGTCAAGCGTGCTGACGATGCCAAGCGGAACCACCACACGAACGTACGTGCGCGTCGGTACCGTGGGCTGCCGCAGCTCCGGATGGTGTGTCGCCACCCATGCGATGCAGGCAACGGCGGTGTTTGTGCAGAAGACGAGGAAGAAGGGATAGGAGAAGTCAAGCCTGTCTAGCAGATGCTTGTTGGCAAATTCGATGAAGACGGCTGCGGTGAACCATATGGTGATGCAGATCACGACCTCGCAGACCCTCGCGGGCTCCATGCACAGAATTCATGTGACGGGGAACATTGACGCCCACCGTGGCGCTCCGTTATGACGAACACAGCATCTCGAAAGCACTCTCTCCTTTTCACGAACGTCTCGACATAAGTTCTCCATTTCACGAACGTCTCATAAGTACGGGTCGCGCGCATAACTTCCTCGATTGCCAAATAGAGACCGAAGAAAAAACACAGAGTGGATGCTGCACTCTCGCCTCGTCGTGCTTCTCGCGGCCTTGGCTTTGGCCGCGACGGCCGCGTCGCGGGCCAGAGCCGCGGATCTGCACGCTGGCTACCTAGACTCGCGGGCTCGCTGCAAGCACGGCGAGGACGGGCTACTCATCAACGTGCACCCCTCGACGACCGCTCGGGCCTTTCGAGATTCCCTTGAGGGGCGCGCTCCCAGCCATCCGCACAATCGCTTCCGCCACACGGACCTCGACGGCGAGTGGACGCACGTACGCTCGCTGCCGATGCTCTCGATCCACTCATCCATGTTCGAGGCTGTGCTCACCCACGAGCACACAATAGGTGTCGAGGCCAACTGCGTCATCAAGGCAGATGTGCCCAGGCTGCACAAGCCGCATGCGGACATGCGCTTGTCGACCAGCACCACCTCGTTATTCGACAGTCGCTGGCTGTCTTCATCCGCACAGCCGAACTGCGTGTATACGATCCACACGCTGAGCCTCGGCGACAGCGTCATCTTGGCAAGCATCACCATGCCCTCAACAAAGGTGGCGGCATGCGATGGCGTGACGGACGAAGTCACGACAGTCAATGCGACTATCATCATGAGCATCGAGGGCGTGGATGAAATCGAGTTGCCTGCCTTCGATGAGGACGGCTCGACTCACCAGCACCAGCACCAGCACCAGCACCAGCATCAGAGTGTTTCCAGAGGACGGTACGTGGTCGACCCGATGGGCGTGCAAGACTCCATCGTCTGGGACATGGACGAGACCAACGTGTGGCTTAAGCTGGGCGAGGCGTACGACACGAATAGCAGCATCGGCCCAATAGTGGACGTGCAGAACGGGGAGTTGCACCGGAACGCGGATGCATGGTTGCGCTGGAACTGGGGACTCGATCGCATCGACACACGGCAGACCAAACTGGACAACGTGTACCGCTTCGGCCACGCGACAGGTGAAGGCACCACGCTGTACAACCTGGACACAGGCGTTGCCGTCTCTCACGACGACTTCGGGGGCCGTGCGCTCGGCGGCTACTCGGCTGGCTGTGCGGACGGGACGGAGCTCACCTGCCTGGACAGATGGATTTACCGGGGCATCGTAGACGACGGTGTGATGGCGCGAACCAAATCAAATGGCAAGATAGTTGGCTGCTCCGAGCACGGCACGCACACCTCGTCGACCGCGGTGGGCACGAAGTACGGCGTCGCGAGCGGCGCCAAGCTCGTCGCGGTGCAGGTGCTCAGTTGCGACGGCGTCGGGTCGGATGCGACGATCCTCGCCGGCCTCGACTGGTCCATCAACCACGCTCTTGCACAGAGGCCGTGGCGCCCTTCCGTTGCGTCGCTCTCTCTGGGAGGAGATTTTGACTTTGGCAACGCGTTCAGGCACGCAGTCGACCAGATTATGGCACAGGGCATGCTCATCGTCGTGGCGGCAGGCAACGACGCGGGTGACTCGTGCGCCGAGTCACCGGCCGACATCGCGGAGGCCGTGACGGTTGGCGCGAGCGAGCTGATTCAGCCCCAGCTAGAAGGCGGCCATTTGCTGGAGCTGCCCTCAAACGAGTCGGCGCCGCGGTACGATGTGCCGGCAAACTACAGCGATCATGGCTCATGCGTCGACCTCTTTGCCCCAGGCTCGCAGATCCTCGCCGCCGTCCCTACGTACGGCTCGACACACACGACGGGCATCCTCTCGGGCACGTCGATGGCGACGCCGTTCGTGGCTGGCATCGCACTGCAAATCCTCGGGCTCTTCCCAAGCTTTCGTCCGGACGACGTGACGCGCGCCCTGCTCTGCTTGGCCGTCGACGATGCGCTGCACCAGGCCGATCCTCACACGCCCAATCGGCTTGCGCAGGGCGGTGCCCAGATGACCGAGGAGCCGATGTACTCGCTCCTCGCGAATCAGCAGGATGATCCCGATGCGTTGGATCGGCTGAGTGCAGAGGAGTGCTACCGAGGGCCGCCGCGCGTAACCAGCACGCCTTCGCCACTGCCTCCGCCACTGCCTCCGCCACTGCCTCCGCCACTGCCTCCGCCAGTGCCGCTTCTCGGCGGAGCCCACATAGGCGGTGCTGGAAGCCACAGAGTCAGCGGAGTCAGCAATGGAGCAGGCGGAAGCGGCAGTGGTGCTGTTGGTGGCGCTGGCGGTGGCGCTGGTGGTTATGTTACAGGTCGCCATAGCACTCATGCGGGGTCTCCTCTCCTGCCTCACATGCTGTGAACATCGCATGCTTGCACCTCCAGGACGTCTATTGTGCATTCGACAGTTGCATGAACTATTAAGTAAGGCGAGGCGAACGGCAACTGCGCGCCGCCGCGACCCGACCAAGCAAGTCATACAGTACGCCAATACCGCAAATACGCCCCGAACGTATGGCGCCATGAGTTACGCACGGATTAGTATGTTATTAACGTACCAATACGTTTACGCCAACGGCCAATAATCCCGCTCTGGGCCAATACACGCCAACACGCATCGCGCACGTACCGGCTTTACGTAGAACGTACAGTACGCCGGGTTCGCGGTTCGGCGGCCTGGTGCCCTCGTCGCACGCCCTTCACACATGCCTTCACGTCATCGGCAACAGCCACAGGGAGTGTTGCCCTTGCGTGCGAGTTCGCGAGGATGCGGTGGTGCGCATCCTCCCGCATTCCCTCCGTATCTTCTTAACATCATCCCCCCGCGCTCTCTGCACCGCACCATTATGGAGCCTTACCGTTGTATCGGTGACAGTCTCGTCGTTTACAAGATCAGAACGCACTAGTAGCCATCTTTTGCGCCAGGCATACCGCCTCGTCCCCACGAGCCACGTCCCAGCGATGACACGGCTATCAATCATGGGTAGGTTGCAGTGCTGTCTCGGCGATGGCGAGCCCAAAAATCGGCTCCGTTTCCCCCGTGAACAAGCCCTCTCCCCCAGAGCCCAGCTCCCGGCCCAACTCTGGGAAATGCATCGGCTCAGGCTCCAGCAAAGAACCTTCACGACCAGAGTGCGTCGCCTGGCCAAGCTCTGGAAAATGCACGGACATGGCGGGAAGCGCAGTATCAAAAGTAGCGTTCGACGGGTTCTCAGCGGAGAGAGCGATTGGCGCGGACGCGTTGATCGAAGCCATCGTCGGGAAGCGCGGCGGCCCTCGGTAGCACTCCTCGGCACTCAAACGGCTCGTCGAGGCGGGTCCCATGTCGTAGTGCCACACGTCGGGGAACTCCTGCTGATTCGCAAGGAGCGAGTACATCGGCTCCTCGGTCATCTGGGCACCGCCCTGCGCAAGCCGATTGGGCGTGTGAGGATCGACTGTGCGGAGCGCGTCGTCGACGGCCAAGCAGAGCAGGGCGCGCGTCACGTCGTCCGGACGAAAGCTTGGGAAGAGCCCGAGGATTTGCAGTGCGATGCCAGCCACGAACGGCGTCGCCATCGACGTGCCCGAGAGGATGCCCGTCGTGTGTGTCGAGCCGTACGTAGGGACGGCGGCGAGGATCTGCGAGCCTGGGGCAAAGAGGTCGACGCATGAGCCATGATCGCTGTAGTTTGCCGGCACATCGTACCGCGGCGCCGACTCGTTTGAGGGCAGCTCCAGCAAATGGCCGCCTTCTAGCTGGGGCTGAATCAGCTCGCTCGCGCCAACCGTCACGGCCTCCGCGATGTCGGCCGGTGACTCGGCGCACGAGTCACCCGCGTCGTTGCCTGCCGCCACGACGATGAGCATGCCCTGTGCCATAATCTGGTCGACTGCGTGCCTGAACGCGTTGCCAAAGTCAAAATCTCCTCCCAGAGAGAGCGACGCAACGGAAGGGCGCCACGGCCTCTGTGCAAGAGCGTGGTTGATGGACCAGTCGAGGCCGGCGAGGATCGTCGCATCCGACCCGACGCCGTCGCAACTGAGCACCTGCACCGCGACGAGCTTGGCGCCGCTCGCGACGCCGTACTTCGTGCCCACCGCGGTCGACGAGGTGTGCGTGCCGTGCTCGGAGCAGCCAACTATCTTGCCATTTGATTTGGTTCGCGCCATCACACCGTCGTCTACGATGCCCCGGTAAATCCATCTGTCCAGGCAGGTGAGCTCCGTCCCGTCCGCACAGCCAGCCGAGTAGCCGCCGAGCGCACGGCCCCCGAAGTCGTCGTGAGAGACGGCAACGCCTGTGTCCAGGTTGTACAGCGTGGTGCCTTCACCTGTCGCGTGGCCGAAGCGGTACTCGTTGTTCAGGTCGATCTGCCGTGTGTCGATGCGATCGAGTCCCCAGTTCCAGCGCAACCACGCATCCGCGTTCCGTTTCAGCACCCCGGCCTCCATGTCCACTATCGGGCCAATGCTGCTGTTCTTCTCGTACGCCTGGCCTAACTTGGACCACACGAGTCGTTTGTCCTCATCCCACTCGATAGTGTCCTGCAGGCCATGCGGGTCGATCACGTACCGTCCGATGGAGACGCTCATCGAGCCGTCCTCATCGAGGACCGGTAGCTCGATGACACCCACGCGTTCGGTGCTCATGAAGATCGTCGCGTTGACGGACTTGAGCTTGTCCGTCACGCCATCGCACGCGCCCGCATTCAAGCCGCCCGGTAGGCGCATGGTGACAATCGCCAGGAAGACGCGCGTCGTGCCGACTTCGCCGACGCTTTGCCTGCTTTCAATTGTGTACTCGCAGTTCGGCCGTGCCCAGGTGTAACGACCATCGAAGAGTGGGGTGGACGTGTCGACCGACATCGCCCTGGGCGACTCGGGCAGATTGGCCTTGACGACGCAGTTGGCCTCGACAACCATCGTGTGCTCGTGGGTGAGCGCGGCCTCGAGCATCGTCGAGTGAATCGAGAGCATCGGCACCGTCTTCACATGTGTCCACTCTTGCTCCTTGTTTGCGTGGCGGAAGCGATTGCTCGGATGGCTGGGAGCGCGTTCCTCGAGGGACTCGCGAAACAGCCGAGCTGTCGTTGTGGGGTGCACATTGATGAGCAGACCCTCCTCGCCGTGCTCGCAGGAGGCCTGCGAGTCCAGATAGCCAGTGAGCAACTCCGTAGCTTTGGCCCGCTTCTCAGCCGACGTCCCCATCGAGTGGAACATTTCGGTGGGGATATCCGCTCGAAGATCGGTACTGGCTCCATTCGCAGGCTGGAGTAGCAGCAGCCAATAAAATGAGCGCATTGTCTCGCCGCTCCCACTCTCCCGGCGGCGTCAGTGAGGGCTCCAGAGTGGCGAGGCTCGAAAAGGGCAAAAGCAAAAATAACCCAAAAATGGATGCATTCTCTTGAACGTGGCTGTTGAGCTCTGGCTGTTGAGCTCTGGCGGAACTGGCGGAACACAAAGCTAGGAATTTCACATCGACCTGGTGCGGCGGCCTGGCGCGGCGCCCTGTTGCGGCGGCAGCGTCACGAGGCTTCGTTGCTCGACGCTCGCACGTCGCCCGTCGGCGAGGCGCTTGCGCAGCTCCTTGAGCGCTGCTGCCACGTCGCGCACCGAGAGCTCGCCAAAGTTGCACAGGTCGTGCTGACGAAAGCTCATCCGCAGATCGGAGCGTGGAATCTGCATCTGCTCGGCCAGCCCGAGGAACTCGGTGATCGAGATCATGCCAGATCCGTCCGTGTCGAGGGCTTCGATGAGAGGAGCGTCTGCCTCGATCTCCTTCAACCTGCGCTTCTCCGCCTGCGCCTGCTCGCACGCGGCAACCCAGCCGGCGAGCTGGTGCGTCGCAGAGTCGGAGAGCACGCGCGGGGGGTAGAAGAGCCGAAGGAACTCAACGAAGCTTCCGAGACCCTCGAGAGGGTCCGATCTCGGAGGTCCTGACTGGCTGGCCCGGCGTGATGCACGTGTGGCTCGAGCAGCACCCTCTGGACCTCCATCCTTTAGACCGTCTGAAGGCGCCTGTCGAGGGCGGCCTGGATTGGGCTGGGCTGGCGCCGCGGCCGCCGCGCCGGTGCTGCACGTACTTCGTGTCCCGCGTCGGTGGTGCTGTCGCTGCTGCCGCTGCATCTGCATCGTGACAAAGTTGTAGAGCTTGGCGAGCTCGAGTACCTCCCCCTTGTACCCCCGCAGCCTACTGGGCAACACGGGCAGGGGAGGCGGCGGCGGCTCGCCAGCCAGGAGCGCGTCCACGTACAGCCGGCTCGCGCGGTAGACAGAGAGCCCCGCATACAGCTCCTCGTAGGTGATCGCACCGTCGCCGTCCTTGTCGAAGACGTCGAAGAGCGCATCAATGTCGTGACGCGTCCAGACGATGGCATGCGACTTCAGCTTCGTCTTCGACTTCAGCACCTTGCTCATCTCCTTGTAGGTGATCGTGCCATCGCCGCCGCCCCACTCGTCGAAGAGCTTATCGACGTCCGCCTTGGGCGCTTCGAGCCCGAGCGCGGGCATGGCCTTGTGGAACTCCTTGCGGGAGATGTCGCCGTCGCCGTCAGCGTCCCACTCACGGAACAGGTCGAGGAGACGGTTAGACGATTGTCGAAGAGCGTTGGCGATCAGCTCCGTCATCGGCGGCGCGTCGGGCCCTGCGCAGTTAGATCTCGCGCCGAGGATGCCGAAGATGCCCTCTTTGAACTCGGCGCGGTCGATAGTGCCGTTACCGTCTGTGTCCATGCGTCGCAAGATGTCGACGACGCGTTCGAGCTTCTCCTTGAGAGCATGACGGAGCGCGCGAAGAGACGGTCGGTTGGCAGCGTCCGTCACGCCAATCGCCTCGTCGAGACGCCTCTCAAGCTCCTCACGCGACTGGACGATGTGCCCCTCGAGTTTACGCGCGAGGACCGCCGAGATGGCCTTGCCATGCGCATGGTCCCGGTCGTGCGCGACCAAGAACGCGCTCATCTCCGACTCGGTGGCCTGTATACATGTACGGCCTCTTGTTGACAGTTTTGTTGACCTCTCGTTGCTGCCTATCGTTGCGTCGTCGTGACTAGGCGCCTCGTTACACGGCACATTAGGGCCTTCTGTCTCGACGCTCGTCCGCTCGACGCTTGAGGCGAGTTGACCGGAAAACATCCGTCCAGCCAAGCGGCGCGAAACCAAAGACTCACCACTCACGAACTGTGCTGCTTCAGGCTGAAATGCGATCACTGCTGGCAGGGCAGAGACGGGCGAGGCCGAGGGCGGCTGCTGTGGCGTGGAGGGCGCCGAAGGAAAGACAGCCGCTAGGACGGAGCGCTCAAAGGGCGTGACCCCTTTCGGCAGTCCGTCCCTATCAATCGAGGGCGCCTCAAAGATCTTATCGAACTCACTCTCCTGCTGCTGCTCATCATTAGTCAACACGGCAGAGCGCGTGGGTATGGTCGGTAGTGACCGATGGCGTGCGAACGTGCCCGTGTTGGCATGCGGCGAGCGCAGATCCCGCCGCTGGGCTTGCCACATGCGTGGCTGCGTGCCTGCAGCAATCGCAATGAGCCTGCCGCTCTTGTCTACCGCCGCAGGGGTTCTCGGCGGTGCGTAAGCGGGTGGCGGCGTTGGCGGCGGCGCGAAAGATATGCGCATACGAGGGGCCCGGTCTACGTCTTGGAACTGGCGGCGGAGCGTCTTTTGGCTATGGCCTCGATCAACAGCTCGCGTACGGCTTCCCTCCATGTGGGGCGTTCGTTGCTTTCGCAGTCGCGAGCGCGTCTCGCACAGCGTTTCTCAGCCTCGTCAGAGAAGTTTGCTTTTATGCATGCGAGTGATCGCAAGTGAGAAGTGTTGAGGCGCGTAGTAAAACTCCGCGCGCGCTGCAACATCTGTATACGGGGGAAAGAGTCCACAGTGCAGCGCCCCGGTAGAGTGATTTCGGTTAATAGCAAATAGGCGGACGTAATCGCAGTGAGCGTCGTCGCAGTGCCGTGCGCGGTTCGGGACGCCTCGGGCCACGGGATTCCGCAGCCAGGCTGCGGTGCTCAGAGGCCGAGCCTCCGGATAGCTCCGGCGGCGGCTCACTTGAGGCCTGCCGACTGCATCAGGCTGGCTAGGTGAGCAGGGAGGCTCGCGGCGACCGCGTCGGTCGGGGTCGAGGCGGAGGTGGTGGCGGCCTCTTTTCGCTGCCTCGCCTGCTGCGCCTGCTGCAGCGCGCGCTGCTGCTGGCGCAGGTATTCGTTCGCCAGCAGCGTCAGGAAGCCATCATCGTCGAGGAGCCCTCGCAACTGGCCAGCGAGCTTCGCCTTGAGCTTGTCCATGTCTACCGCGGGAGGCGCGGGCGCGACGGCGCTTGGCGTGGCAGCGGCGGTGGGCTGCGGCAGCGGCAGCGGCGGCATGCTAGGGCTCGCGACCACCGCGCCAGCGGGCATCGGCGGGGCCGCCTGCTGTGATGCCTGCTGTGACATTGCTGCCATACTAAAGAAATTAGCCACATTGGCCGCAGGCGGGCTGACAAGAGGCGCGGCGGCGGCCATCGGCGCCGTGGGCACGACCACAGGCGGTGGTGCCGCATACGCGGGCTCGGGCTCGGCCGGCGGCGGCTCAGCCGCCTCCTCCAGGTCGCCGGTGAGCGTACCGAGAAGATCTGAGATTGCGGTACGCTCGGGCGGTGAGTAGAACCACACGCCGAGAATCTCCTGCTTGAGGTTACGGTAGAGGAGGAATTGGTCCGTCAGCTCCGTCTGGAAGTCGGCGTCCACCGTCTCGATTAGATTCTCGCTGGAGAGACGGTTGAGCACGACAAACTGGTAGCGCGGCTCTGTTGAGCGCTCCACCACGAAGAGCGAGCCCTCGACGCCCTTGCGGTCCCACGCCTTGCTGTCCTCGTTAAACTGGTAGAGCACGACATGACCCGCCATGTCAAGTATCTTGATGATGGCGGCATCGCGACGCTTCAGCACCGTGAGGTTGTACTCGATCTGCGCTCACAGAGAGCACAAGAGACGGTGAGTGCGCGCAGCCACGGGCAGGCACGGAGAGCGCAGTCCCAGGGCACTCGATGGATTGGCAGCGAGGGAGTCGGACCTGCTGCTCGCGATCCGGAAGCTGCATCACGGTTGGTGCGGCCTGTCAGGCACGGGGCGGCGCACGAAGCAGACCGCTGCATAGAAAGGCACTGCACTTCACACTGCCACACTCGGGGGACGTCACTCGGGGACGTGGCCGAACTGAATTGAAACCTCAAAAACACGTCATTCCGTTTTTACTTGTTCACAGGCGCGTCCGTCCCTTCACGCGCAGTTTCGTCGCGTCGGAATCGTGCAGAAAGCGGAGCACTCGACACCAAGCCACATGTCGCAGCAATGCTGCCCCAACTGCGGTTCCACGGATATTGAGACAGACGCGCAGCGTGGCGACGCCGTGTGCATCCAGTGCGGTACCGTCCTCGAGGAGAATGCGATCGTCAACGAGGTTACATTTGCGCAGGATGCGGGCGGCGGCTCGCAGGTTGTAGGCCAGTACGTCGCGGCGACGCCTGGCGTGGGGAGCTCGGGCCTCGGCTTCAAGGAGTCGCGCGAGCTCGCCTTCAACAACGGGCAGCGCCACATCTCGCAGCTCGCGGCGGCGCTGCGCCTCGCCGAGCACCACCAGGAGGCAGCGCAGCGCCTCTTCATGCTCGCGGTGCAGCACAACTTCATCCAGGGCCGGCGCACGCAGCACGTGATCGCCGCATGCCTCTACACAGTCTGCCGCAAGGAGAAGACGCCCCACCTGCTCATCGATTACTCGGACGTGCTGCAGGAGAATGTGTACCTGCTGGGCTCGTGCTTTTTGAAGTTCACGCGGCTGCTCTCGCTCACGCTGCCGATCATCGACCCGTCGCTGTACATCCACCGGTTCGCCTCGCGCCTCGAGTTCGGCGACAAGACTCACCTCGTCTCAATGTCGGCGCTGCGCCTCGTGCAGCGCATGAAGCGCGACTGGATCCAGACGGGCCGCCGACCCTCGGGTATCTGCGGCGCGGCGCTGCTCATCGCGGCTCGTGTGCATGGCTTCCGGCGTACGCAGCGCGAAGTGGTGCGCGTGGTGCGCATCTGCGACGTGACGCTGCGCAAGCGCCTGACTGAGTTTGCCGAGACGCCCATGGGCGCACTCACCGCTCGGCAACTCGAGAGCGCCGACATTGAGGCCTTCCCCGCGGCCGACCCGCCCTCTTACACGCGCAATCGTCAGGCAGAGGTGGCGCAGCAGCTGGCGCTCACGGTGACGGACGAGCAGCGCCAGCGCGAGCGCCAGCTGCTCGAGCTGCGTCAGCTCAAGGTGGCCCAGATCCGTACGCGCCTGGCCGAGCTGGGAGAGGATGTGACCGGTAAGAAGGAGCATCTGGTTCATCGACTGCTTCGTCTCGAGCCTCCGGAGGCTTCAGCGGCGTGGACGGCGGCGGCGGCGGCGGCAGGTGCCAGCGGCGATGGCGTGCCGCTCGGGGATGCTGCTGCGATGGCCGCGGCCGACGAGGACGACGAGGAGGACGAGGACGAAGAGGACGAGCAGGATGGCATCAGCGGTGGCGGCAGCGGTGGTGGCAGCGATGGCGTGCTGGCGGCTCTCATGCCGCCACCGCCAGTGGATCCCGAGGAGGCGGAGATGCACTCGGAGATGAGCCGTGTGCTGCAAGACCCTGCCCTTCGGGCTCTTGGCGTCACCAACCCTAACCGAGCGCCACCAACCCTCGACGCCGCACTCGCTGCCGCCGCCGCCGCCGCCGCCGCGCCGCCCATCCCTAACGCCGCCGCCGCCCCCTCTGCCGCCACTGGTTTTGGTTTTGGGGAGGAGATTGCTGAGGACACTGCCGAGGCGTCCGCGCCAGCCGCCCTGCTGCCGCCTTCGGCGCCAGCGCCGCCGGCGCGCCGGGTGCACGTGGGCGCTCTGCAGCCATCGTGGACGCACTCTGCCTTCTTCTCTTCTGACGTCCTCGCCTCGCGCGAGGCCCTTGCAGCGTCAGAAACGGAGGAGCAGCAGGAGAAGCTGATGGCGGAGCTCAACGAAGACCTCGAGACGCTTGACGACGAGGTGGAGGGCTACCTAATCACTGATGCGGAGGAGGTGCAGCTCAAGAAGCGTGTGTGGGAGGAGATGAATAGAGAGTACCTCGACCAACAGGCCGAAAAGGCGGCTGCCCGCACGGAGGCGGAGCGGCTCGCGGCCGAGCGCGGGGAGACTCTCGAACCCGGCGCGGCACGCCCGAAGCGGCCGGCGTTGTCCAAGAAGCAGCGGCGCGAGGCACAGGAGGCGCGCGCGCCCGGCACGGCGGCCGAGGCGGCCGCGGCCGAGCTGCGCCGTAACAAGCTCTCGTCGCGCATCAACTACGACGTGGTGCAGATCCTCTCGCAGACCCTCGAAGAGGATGCGGAGAGTATGCCGAATGCACCCGGCCCACTCGGACAGGGGCTCGCGGGCGGCGCCGGTGCGGCGGCGGCCGAGGGTGGCGCCACCGCTGCGGCGGCCGTCACCGCGGGCACGGCAAGTATGACGGCCTTCCCAGCTCGGGACGCCTACCCACCGCCAAGCCCCGCCCGCAGCGCCGTATCGGATCGCTTCTCGGAGACGTTGGATGCCGCCGACGCAGAGTGTGAGCCTACGTACTAGCACGTTGTCGTTCGGACGGCAACGCGAGCACCTTTGCCTTTGGCACGAGCATTTGGATGGAGAGCTCCACGCATCATCCGTGCAAATGGGACCGCGGTTGCCTAGTGCGATTCGGCCCTCTGCCCGCCGCAGCGGTTCGAAGGCCGAGCGTGTTGCGTAAGTTTAAGCGTTTTAAAATAGGTTGGTGATTCTCAACCTAGGTTGATAATTCTCAACTGTCAGTCAGTCGCACGGCTACTGTTCCTGGCACCTGGTGCAGAGGACACTGCCGGCCGACCCATCGTGGTGCAGCTGCGCGAGAACCGCGCGCGAACCTTCTGGCACGTCGTAGTATCACGCCGGGTTTACGCACGAGTGGCATTGGGCGATTAGGAAAGCATCGCGCTCATCCAGCTCTTGCTGTCCTCAAGCGCGGCATAGAAGGCACCATGATGCTCAACCCGACAACGCCAAACAGGCAGCACTGCATGAGTACGTATGAGGGCTGTTCGTCCGCGGAATTTGTTTGTCCGCATGCTATCCTGCGCTGGATAGCATGCTGGACTTATTAACGCCAAAATGCATTTTGACGCACGAGCGGTGGTGGCCTATGATCCGCCTGTTGCAGACCTTGCTGCCAATTGGTTGTGCCGGTCGGCGCGGGTGGAGGAGGTGCTGCGAATGAAGCATACTGCTGCGCGAAGTAAGTCGGATGCATCGTCGAGGTCGGAGAGGAAGGATACGACGCGGCAAAGGGTTTTTCGGAAGCCCATTGCATCGTCGACATCGGTGCGGCTTGAGAAGAGGCTTGCCAAGGGCTCGCTAAAAAGCTCCGCTCGCAAAGTGAGAGGACCGGACCGACACGCTCGCATCTTTTTCGCACTTTTCGGTGTTGACGAATCCCGGAAAACTTGTCCTGAAGGAGCGGGTGCATCTCGACCTCCCATGGCATCGACTAAACACGGTGGGCTTCAGATTGGTCGTAATTGAGGGGTTTTGCACGCAACGCGACCGTCCGCAAACATGTTGATTGTTCATAATCCCAGATTCGTCGTTCCGTTCGGGCTCCAAGCAGTTGATGCGTTCCGTCAGTTGATGCGCGTCCTGTCTTATTAGTCGGTTGGGCGCTCGCCGTGTGCAAAACGAACGCCATCTGATGTCAACCGCATAACGACCTCAGCCCGCACGCGAGGCACTGCGATACACCGAACATAAGTGTATCCACCGCTGTAGCTCGTATCGCTCTCCGAGCCGACCCGACGCCCCCTGTACATGTAACTTGTTCGGAACCATCACACACGCACATGCGCCCGGCAACGACAAAGGCGTACTGGTTCGGCTTTTTTGTGGCCTTGGCGCGCGAGATGTACGTCGCCGGTTCGCTGAAGGTCGAGCACGTGTGATCGTCCTTCGCAAGCTTGTTGGACCTTCACCTCCAGCGAGCAAAGCTGGCCGCACCCCGCCCACGCCCCTGCTCGACCGCCAGTCAGCGCAGGCTACTTCTTCTATGGCCGCTGCTGCTGCTGCTGCTGCTGTTCCTGCTGCTGCGCAAGAAACGCGCGCACCTTCTGGCATGTCTGGCACGCCGGGTCTATGCACGAGTTGCAGTGGGCGATGAGGCGCTGCCTGTTCTGGACTATCCAGTCGAGCGCCCGCTGCGGGTCGTTGCCGCATTTCTCGAGGGCCCGCGCGCAGAACTGCCACGGGCTGCCGGTCGCGTTGACGAGCTGCTGCACAGCAAGCTGCCGCGGGCTGCCCGTCGCGGTGACGACCTGCACCGCTTCTGGGCTGCTGTACCGCTGGGGCTCGGTGCCCGGAGCATTTCGCTCCTCCTGGATGGGCCGTCCCGGGTGGCAGTTGACGGCTGGTGGCGCCTGGCCAGAAAAGCCCAGTTGCCGGCGGGCGTGGAGGCCCGCTGCGACATGGCTCTCACCCCGAATGCTGAACGACGCGCTCATGGGTGCCAGCGTGGGTGGAGGCTGAGGAGATGCTGGTGCTGGCGCAAACGTCTGCGCGACAGGTGCGCTGTAGTTGCGACACAGTGCCCACAGGTCTTGGGGGTGCTGCATGATGAACTGCACGAGTTGCGGGTCGACTTGCGCAAGCTGCTGCAGGCGCGTGTTGATGATAGTGGCTGGATCTCCTCGAGGATTGAAAGTGAGCTCGCTCACCACCAGCGAAATCAGCGTCAAGATCTGTGGCTCTCGAGACATGATGTCGTACGGCGACGTCGTAGCCATAAGAGGCGGCGGCAATCCGTAAGGCTCAGCCATCACCGATGTTGGGGACGAAGGAGGAGCCATAGGCTTCATGAAGTCCTGATGCAGCGGGCACGTCTCGACGTCCATGGCTTCGGCTTGACATGGTGGGCACGCGAATGACGATCGGATACTCGGGGACCCAAAGCGGCGCCCGAATGGGTCCGGGATGCTGTCGTACGTGGGCTTCTGCACAACGAGACCGTCCGCGAAGAACTGGGGTGAGGCGCGCTCACGGACCAGCGGGGAGTGCAATTGCTACCAGGAGCGAGGGCGGAGTCCGACAAGGTGGCAACGGCGATCGGCCGTGCACCCGGCATGATCAGGCGCCGCGGGCGCTCCCCTCCACAGGCCCAGCCCAGGGAAGTGCAAGGAAGTGTAGGGCTGCCTCACCATCATCGTCGTCGGTGGGCGCGCTCGGTAGATATGGGAAAAAATGAGAGCGCGCTCGGTGGAGGTCGCTCGCAAGATGCTTCGCGCTCGCATTCAATGGAGTTTGGCGCACGAGTGAGTGTGTTTCTCGGTCGTTGCGGAGGAGCGCGTAGGCGTTAAGTCCAAAAGGACTCGAAAGTATGTCGCACATTCACGCAAGGTTCTGACTTGACTTGACTTGACTTGACTTGAACTTGACTTGACTTGAATTGACTTGAACTTGACTTGACTTGGTTCTCATCATGGCCCAGACTGTCCAGGATCGGCGACGCGAAGGACCGCCTGCTGCGTTGGACATCTCTAAACATGACCGACCGAAGCGAATCCGAATCAACGTCCGCGGCGATGACAAAACTGCCGCTCTCTGCATCTGCAGAGGCAGCGCTTAATCGGGACCTATCGCGGCGCAAGTCACTTGCCTCCGCTGCGCTTTCGATAAAGGGCGGCTGGGACAAGCGAAAGGAGGCAGTCATCACAGCGATCGAAACCCTCAAGGCACAAGAGCAAAAGGCTTACAAGTCAATGAGCTCCATCGCAAAGAGCGCAGCAGCAGCGCAGGCGCATGTCGACGACGAGGCCAAGACGCTGCGGAAGGCCGAGGCATCGCTTGCGACGCTCGAGGCGCTGCATGCGCAGCTACACCAGCGCAAGGCGGAAATCCTCGACGAGCGAGTGCGCATGCTGCACGAGGACGAGAGGCTGCGCAAGGCCCTCGCATCCAACATGCGCGAGCGTGTGGCTGCCTTCGAGGTTGGCGGCAGCGACACCGGCGCTGCTCAGCCGTCATCCGTGGCCACCTATGTGGGGACACTCTCCAGTGTGGCGGCAGACGCACCGAGCGTCGCCGCGTCCTCAACGGCTTCAGATCAAGGCGGAGCCGCGGCCGAGCCCGATGCGGGTGCCGAGCCCGCGCCCGAGGCCGACCCCGAGGCTGATCCCGATCCGTACGCTGAGAGCCAGCGGCTGCGGCAGAAGCTGCTCCGGCTGGCGGACACCTTCGACGCCGACGAGGCTGCCTTCAAGCAGACGGCGGCCGAGGGCGCCGCGCGACGCGCTGCTCTCGAGGTCGACTTGGCGGCCGTCAACGAGGCGGTAAGCGCCCTCGAGGCGCACAGCGACACACTGAGGACCGAGCAACAGCGCCTCATCGACTCGGAGGTCGTCGTCAACGAGCAGATCGCCGGGTTCACAGCCAAGTTTCGCGACTTCACTTCGAATTCGAAGGCGGCAAGCGAGGGCTTCGGCGAGCGCGTGCAGGCGCTGGGTGTGGCGCAGCAAATCGCGCGCCAGGCGGCGGCAATCGTCAAACAGCTCAAAGACCTAAAGGCCGAGCACTCCAAGGAGCTCAAGGTTCGCAAGGGTCTCGAGGCTCTCAAGCTTGAGGCTCTGGCGAAGGCCGAGGAGAAGACGCAGCGCATGCAAGCACTCTGCGACTCACTCCGCGACCAGGCCGAAGTGGCGCCGGAGTTCTGGAAGTCGTGAGCGACAACGGGGCTTGACGGCCGACGGTATTAGAAGAGCACACCACACGCGACGAGAGGGCGGAGCGCTCAGAGAGTCGCGACTCGGCACTCGCGTGCGGTTCGGCGGTCCGGGGCCGGAACTGCGCCAGATATCCGGCGCGACCGTCCGCCGATTACGACGCGCATCCAGCAGGCATGGCATCGCATCGTCCGTAGGCCTTTACCACATGTAGTTTGTGAACGTGTGTCGAATTATTTTTACATATAAGGCTGTGAAGATCTGGCACCTTCGATAGGCTTCCGTATGGTTGTCTGTTGTTTATGTATAGACTTGACTTGACTTGACTTGGTCCCTAGTCCTAAAAGGTGAGCGTCCCCGAAGAAGCGCGCACTCGCTCGACTACTCCGGCAAGCAAACGCGTACAACGCCAAACCCTCCCCCGCCTTCGTCCTCGAACTCCTCGAGCGTGATGATGCCGCCCTTGCCGCGGTCATCGAACGCGTGCATCATCGGGGCCATGTTGGCGCCCTTGTATTTCTCTTCCATATCCTTTTGTCTGATCTTGCCATCCCCGCCTGTGTTCAGTCCTGGCAAAGCTGCTCTCCGACACTTCAAGACGCACCAATGTCGACGATGCAATGGGCTTCCGAAAAACCCTTCACCGCGTCGTATCCTTCCTCTCCGACCTCGACGATGCATCCGACTTACTTCGCGCAGCAGTATGCTTCATTCGCAGCACCTCCTCCACCCGCGCCGACCGGCACAACCAATTGGCAGCAAGGTCTGCAACAGGCGGATCATAGGCCACCACCGCTCGTGCGTCAAAATGCATTTTGGCGTTAATAAGTCCAGCATGCTATCCAGCGCAGGATAGCATGCGGACAAACAGATTCCGCGGACGAACAGCCCTCATACGTACTCATGCAGAGCTTGCCCTTTGTATAGATGTCGCGAAATTTTAGGCAAATGTCTATGTCTTATATCATAATTTCTTAGGCATATGTCGTGACACAACATAGACATTTACACACACATTCATAGGCAAGTGTCTCGACACGACATGACATTTGTTTTCTCAATGAATCAAAAATAGAATCAGCGCCTGATTCGCGCGCGGGGGACATACGAGGCACCGGCTAATAAAGTTTCGGAGAGTCCACCGCCGTCTCCGTCGATGCCGCAATCAGGAGGCTCGATATCCACTCTTTGTGTTGGGGGTGAAGCGGTCGCATGGCCGTTACGGTTGGTGTCGTTACGGTGTCGTTACCTGTAGAGATATCTTCACCGTTCACGGGACACACTGAATGTAGGCAAATATCGCGACACGACACGACATTTTTGCACGGGGCACACTGATTGTAGGCAAATATCGCGACACGACACGACATTTTTCAGTCTTCATTTCTGGCAAATGTTGCAAAAACTGTCGCGACATCTATACAAAGGGCAATGCAGAGCTGCCCGTTGGCGTCGGGTTGAGCATCATGGTGCCTTCTATGCCGCGCTTGAGCACTGTAAGCTTGCTCACTATAGTACCGTTGACGGCGCCTTTAAGGATGACGGCTTGCAGCCAGGTCAGAGGCCATTTGTGTTTTGTTGGACACAGTCCCTCATACGAAGTGGCAGTCTTCCTTAGGTCCTTTAAAGAGAATCGCTACTGCGCTAGCGCAAGCTAGAACAGTACTTGTACCTTGCGCACGCCACGGTAGATTTGGCCGAAATAGAAGCCTGTGGGCTTAGGAAAGTCAGAAAGAGCAAACTGGCTGATAAGGGCGTGACACTCAATTGGTAAAAACTGATCGTGAATCGTATCGTACCCGACGAGCAAAAGAGGCGCCGTGACGGGCTCCGATTTCGGTTGCTCTTCTCTTTGCGTTAGAAATCACACAGACACAGGCCGGCAAAAAGGGCGGAGTGGGAAAAATGCAGGTGTTTTCATACCCCTCCCTGTGGTGGGAACTCCTCGCGATGTCGGCTTCGTCGACCCGTGTCACGCTAACTGTCAGGTTATTCGATGGCTCGGAGCACTTGATAACAGCGAGGGCGTCTGATACTGTCGGCCATCTGCACCAAATAATTGCGACGCAACTTGCTCTCCTGAAGCCGACCATCAGCTGCGAAGGCGAGGTTCTCACAGCGCCGGCATTCTCCACCCTCGTCTCCACCTTGCCGAGCTGTGAGCTACGAGCATGGAGCATGGTACGTGGCCATAAGAACGCGCCCACGCACGAACCCGTACCGCGCCTCGTTCGCACATCGTTTACCATTCGCACATCTCGCGCATGCTGCACAGCGTTACTCGAGGTACGCTGTCGAGGAGGAGGAGCGCCGGAAGCACGTGCGAGCTCGCGCGGACAGCACCGCTCGAAGCGCGCCGATTCTGTTGCGGGATGTGCCGCGGCTCATCATCGCTGCAATACCCGTGGTACGCGATGCAGCCAATCAGGTTCCACTGGGCTCATGGTTGAGGCTGGCTTTGTGGTTGATGCTCTCGATTACAGCGAGCTACGCTGAACTGTTGGGCCCGTGGCTAATTGCAACCGCCACGTACCTCGTGTGGCGCTTCGGCTTTTCGGACCGAGAAGCAGGTGAGGAGTCGGCGTACACCGTCTTCAACCGAGGGCTTCGTGCGTTGCCTGGCCAGCTGCGTGCCGAAGACGTCCAACGCGATATGCTCATGGGCGTCGGCGGTGCGATGTGAGATTCCACATACGTATCGCTTCAGGCTACGGATAGCGGGAAATCGGGTGAGTCATTGACAAAACACCGAAGAAACACTATCCACGCTCTGCTCCCGCAGCGTGTGCGACCCAAAGGACCCGGGCCTCTCGTCCTGACGGGCGCACCCGCGGGTTGCGCGGGACCGGCTGACCGTACACGTTGTAACGTACTCGGTCGGGGCACTGGGGCTCCAGTCCGTGCATGAACGACACATCACGACTCAGACACTCAGTCTCAATCTCGCTTGTTATCACCTCTATCTCACCCCTATTGCCTGGTCGATCACCGTCCACCGGCGCCGCCCGAAAGTTGTTTGATGCATGGGTGCCGGCGGCAGGCTTGGCGAGGTTGGAGGCTGAGGAGATGCTGGTGCTGGCGCAAACGTCTGCGCGACAGGTGCGCTGTAGTTGCGACACAGTGCCCACAGGTCTTGGGGGTGCTGCATGATGAACTGCACGAGTTGCGGGTCGACTTGC
>Ga0210246_100378_pt1 | contig 40636 bp, 39 predicted proteins | sample ChrtobMetaP3_8mM_FD_155469 | JGI IMG/M metagenome (GOLD analysis project Ga0210246, IMG submission 155469) | Chrysochromulina tobin associated microbial communities from unialgal haptophyte culture, Seattle, Washington, United States - P3_8mM | ecosystem: Host-associated > Algae > Haptophytes >...
GCCCAACGACTGTGGTATAGTGCGTGTGGAGGGAGAGTTGTTGGGGATTCGCCCAACGACTGTGGTATAGTGCGTGTGGAGGGAGAGTTGTTGGGGATTCGCCCAACGACTGTGGTATAGTGCGTGTGGAGGGAGAGTTGTTGGGGATTCGCCCAACGACTGTGGTATAGTGCGTGTGGAGCACGACGTTGGTCAACGCTGACCCAGCTTGAGGCCCGCTCGGCCTCGCGCTTGCTAGGGGATGGGGGCGAAGACTGCGAGCGCCCGCCTGACGGCGAAAGACGGCCCGGAGATCGGGAGAAGCAGCTGACCGCTGCACAGATGCAGAGCATCGCGGCCGAATTCGGCTACTCGGAGACCACCTTCGTGCTGCCGCCAAGCGACGAGGCAAACACCGCGCACGTTCGAATCTTCTCGCCGACCTATGAGATGCCCTTTGCAGGCCATCCGAACGTGGGCACGGCTACTGCGCTCGCCTGGCGCGGCAACTTCATGGGTCGGCCGGTGGGCCACACCGTGCGGTTTGAGGAGAAGGCCGGCCTCGTGCTCCTCAACATCCTGCACGATGCCGCCGGCCAGCCCACGGGTGCGATGCTGACAGCGCCCGAGCCGTTTTCTCTGCCCGTGCCATCGCTGCCCGTCAAGGACGTTGCCGCGGCCGTCAGTCTCGAGCCTTCGGAGCTGGTCGTGTCCAACCATCCGCCGCTCGTGGCCACCACGGGCCTGCCCTTTATCGTGGCCGAATGCGCGAGCCTCGATGCGCTCGCGCGCTCGCGCGGCGCGCCTGCCGCGTTTGAGGAGCTGTGTGCTCTCGCCGCGGTGCCGCCTAAGGTGCTGCTCTACACGCACACAGGCACTGAGAAAGGCGAGGGCGCCGGCGGCGTGGTGCACCAGATTCGGGCGCGGATGCACCGCGCGAACGGCACCGAAGACGCCGGCACGGGCGCGGCGAACGCTTGCCTCGCAGGCGTGCTCGCCAGCCTGGCGCCGCCACCAGGCTGCTCCGCCGCGCTCGTGAGGGCACGTGTCGTTCAGGGGGTGGAGATGGGGCGGCCGAGCGAGCTGCGGGCAGAGGCGGAGCGGCTGGCAGACGGCGTCGGAGCAGTTCGGATAGGCGGCTGTTGCGTAGCGATGTCTCGAGGCGAACTGCTGATGGGATTGCATCGCATGGATAGAAGTAGATAGTAGAAGATTGAAGTCTGCGGGTATACTGGGGTTCCATGCGTCGAAGATGACGTCGTGGATTCACCCGGACCTAGAAGCTAGAACGCTAGATTTTGTTCAGAAAGCCAACGTTTCGTTAATTAATCGAGGTTCAACTTAGTACGAAAGTTCATCAAAGGCAAATCAACATGGGCGCCTCCAACTCGAAAGGCTCCTCCTCCACCTCGACAGAGGCCACCACGATTCGCGCTGTGCTCCGACGAGTCCTCCGCCGAGTCCTCCGAGGAGGTCGAACTCCGAAAAAAGTAACACAAGGCGGGCCGCCCACGGCCCAGTCGCAGACGAGCGTCGCGAGCGCCGCCGCCGCCGCACCGAACCCCTACTTTGACGTTGAGACGCTGCTCGCATCGGTGGAGAGCGGCGCGATCGCGGCGGTGAAGGGCACCTGGCTCGTCGGCCTGCACAAGCGCGGCGGCCGCCTCTCGCGCCGGCAGGACCTTCCGCCCGAGGCCTTTTGGTCGGCGGGCGAGCTGCGGAGGGTCGCGCTGGCGCTGGGCGACGAGTTTGGCGTGCTCTTCGTCGCGCTGTCGTACCGGTGGCTCACAAAGGAGCACCCCGACCCCGACGGCTTCCACCTCGGCATCGTGGCGTCGGTCGCCGAGCTCTACCTCAACCCGAGGGGGTGGACTAAATATGGGCTTGACCATTATTCGCAGCTCACCGCGGCGTTCAAGAAGCACGGGCTCGGCCTCCCCGAGTTCGCGCTGTTCTGGGACTTTGCGAGCCTGCACCAGCCGCCGCGCACCGACGCCGAGGCGAAGCTCTTCCCCAAGGGCCTGCAGAACTCCAATGTGTGGTATGGCCACGCGCGCACCGTCGTGTGGATGCAGAGCGAGCTGCCCGAGGGGTTTGCGGCGCGGATGCGGGCGAGCGAGCCGCCCCTCGCGGAGACGTATGAGGACTCGGGCTGGTGCTACGTCGAGGCCGCCATCAGCGCCGCCATCAAGCCCGGCTTCCTGCGCCTCGACCTCGCCAAGCGTACGGTGCTGGCGATGGCGTGCGCCTACGGGCCCGGGATGCCGTGGGATGAAGCCGACTACATACTCGCGCGCGTGTGCGCGCGGCGTCGGCCGCCGCCGCCATCGCCGGAAACGGTCCGGCGCCTGCTGCAGACGGAGAAGCGCTTCACCAACTCGTCCGACGTGAGCAAGGTCGCGGACCTGTACGCGACCTTCTTCGGCAAGGTCACCAACGTTGGCGAGCTCGAGTTCCAAGGGCTCGAGTGGGGCGCCGCCGACGTCGTCGAGCTGTGCGAGGTGCTGCCCCGCTTTGTGGCCTTGAGGACGCTCGACCTCTCCAGAAACAACATCGGTCCGGAGGGCGCATCGTCACTCGGCGAGGCGCTCAAGGTCAACGCGGGGGGGGCCACCCTCGTCCTCGGACACAACCAGTTTGGGGACGAGGGAGCAATCACGATCGCGGAAGCGCTTAAGGTCAACGCGGTGGTGACCTCCCTCTACCTCGGGTACAACTCCATCGGGGATGAGGGTGCCATCGCAATCGCGGAGGCGCTGAAGGTCAACGCGGTCTTGACCACCCTCAACCTCGGGTACAACTCCATCGTGGTTGAGGGTGCCAAGGCGATCGGCATCGGGGACAAGGGAGCCATCGCGATAGCAGAGGCACTTAAGGTCAACGCGGTCCTGACCACCCTAGACTTGATTCACAACAACATCGGTCCAGAGGGTGCCAAGGCGATCGCAGAGGCTCTGAAGGTCAACGCGGTCTTGACCACCCTGCGCCTGGACGAGAACAAGATCCGTGCGGAGGGTGCCAAGGCGATCGCGGAGGCGCTGAAGGTCAACGCGGTGGTGACCACCCTGCTCCTGTACCAGAACTACATCGGGGACGAGGGAGCCATCGCGATCTCGGAGGTGCTGAAGGTCAACGCTGTCCTGACCACCGTGGGCCTGATCAGCAACAAGATCGGGGATGAGGGTGCCAAGGCGATTGCGGAGGCGCTCAAGGTCAACGCGGTGTTGACCTCGGTGAACCTGCAGGTCAACTCTATCAGCGATGATGGTGCCATAGCGATCGCGGAGGCGCTGAAGGTCAACGCGGTGGTGACCACCCTCTCCCTCGGACGCAACGGCAACGACAACCCCATGGTCGGATGCGACAACATCGGGGACAAGGGAGCCAAGGCGTTTGCGAAGGCTCTGAAGGTCAACGCGGTCCTGACCAAGCTCGACCTCGAGTACAACGACATAGGAAAAGCAGGAAAAAAAGCGGTGCGAGATGCGGTGAAGGGCCGGAGTGGATTTGTGTTGGTATTGTAGAAAATGATTGTGAGAGCACTGTGAACATGTGTGGATCGATGCTTTGAGTTCAGTGACGTTATTTCCTAATGTGGAAGCTATCGAACCTGATAGAAAATTGCTCGCCATGCTGGCCTTCTTCCAGACACCCGCGCCCTCCGAGTCACCCTCCGACGTCCGAGCCGTTCGCCAAGCCCGGACTCGCGCTGTGACGGCGGCTGGCGCCCTAAGCCACGGCCCACGGCACGACGGCCGCCCGCGGGTGCCGGCGTAGTCTGCGCACCGCCTGCACGCGTACCAGCCCGCCCGCCCGGTCCATCTGACCAAGAAGCAAGATGGCGCGCAATTGCGCACAACAGCGCTGGAGGCTGGCTGCAAACTCGCATCGCCAAGCAGGTGCGTGCAGCACTCGGTGACGCACCTGAGGGCTGGCTTTGTCACGCACATCGACCGTGTGCTACAAGGACGCCTTTTCACGTGCTCAAGGCCAGTCGGCGCCGCGTCACGCTCGCCGAGATGACCTGCACGAAAGAAAAAGCCCGCGGCCGCGCTGCGGTCGCGTACGGTAAGCAACGCAGTAAGCAACGCAGAGATATCGATCCTTCAGACACGAAAAACGCCACGACGCACAACCCACGTCCGAGGACCATGCCGAGGACCGAGCTGTATAAATAGAGTAAACGCTCGCCAGACGAGATGCGCCCACAGATCGCAACAGTCACGCAACCTTAAATCCTTAATCGCGACCCACCTTATTGTTGGGTCCCTAAATAGTATAGGCGTTCTCTAGCTGCCCTTGGTCACTCCAAGCCCAACTCGCCTCGCATCTCGCTGAGGGCGCGGCGAAGCTGCCGATGCAGCCTGGGCGCGCCGAGATATGCAGCCGCATGGTGAACGCTGCGCGCGCGCTGCGCGTCCCACGCGCTTCGGTCAAGCAGCAGCGAGACTAGCGCCGCCGCAAACTCGTCGCTTGTGCGCGCGATCGCGATCGCGCTGGGCGAGCGTGCCGTCAGTAGCCCGCGAGCGCCCACCGGCGTCGTCACGAGCGGCACCGCATGGCCCAAGGCTAGCATGCATTCGGTCGCGAGGCCTGAATGCACAAGCACCGGTGCCGCGAGCACACGAGCCTCGAGCATCGCTGGACTCAAATCCTCCACTTGACCGAGCGACTCGACGCCCTCGGCACGTGACTCGCGCACCTGCACTCAGAGCGAATCAACGGTCATCCAAGCCCATCAGTCATCCAAGCCAACCAGCGGTCATCCAAGCCAATCACAGCGGTCATCCAAGCCAATCAATGGTCATCCAAGCCGATCAATGGTCATCCGAGCCAACCAGCGGTCATCAGAGGCCATCAATGGTCCTCGGTGGCAATTGATTTCAATCAGAGGTAGTCAGTGGCCATCAATGGCCATCAGTGAGCTCGCGCACCTCCGCGCGGTCCTCATCAGATACTCATCAGAGGCCATCAGAGGCCATCCGAGGTCATCAGAGGTCATCAGGGATCATCAGAGGTCATCAGAGCTCGCACACCTCCGTGCGCCACTCGTGAGCGCCGACGAGATGCAATCTCGCCGACGGGACCGCCTGACGAACCTTTGGCCACACGCGGCGCAGCAACCACCGGAGTGCGCGCGTGTTGCCACTCCGGTGGTACGATCCGACAAAGAGGACGCCGCGCCGTTGTGCCCAGCCAGCGGCGAGCGCGGTTGCCGTTGGTGTCGTCGCCGCAAACGGGAGTGTGCGGAGAGGGAGTCCGGGCCGCTGGCCGCTCAGCTTTGCGCGGTCCTCATCGGTGATAGTCAGGGTGAGAGCGGCGCTCGAGTAGAGAGCGAGCTCGCGCACCTGATGAGGCATGCAATCAGAGGTCATCAGAGGTCATCAGAGGCCATCAGAGGCTCGAGTAGAGAGCGAGCTCGCGCACCTGATGAGGCATGCAATCAGAGGTCATCAGAGGTCATCAGAGGTCATCAGAGGTCATCAGAGCTCGCGCACCCGGATGGCCGCAGAGTCGTTACAGAAAGGGGCGGACGCGTCACGCACCCAGTGAACGTCGTCGCTCACGACGACGACGCGCGAATGCCGCACCAGCGGCTGCTGACTCAGCCGCTGCATCGCCAGCTCCGCCGCGCCGTGGTGAGCGCCGCAGCGCCAGAACCATGCGATGAGAAGCACCACGTCTGCCTCGGCTGCCACCGCACTGGAAGCGCTGCCCAGAGCGTCGTGCCGAGCGCTGCTCAGAGCGTCCAGATGAGCGTCGTCATCGATCACGGCCACGCGGTGCGCCAGCCGCGAGGCTGACTGCACGCGGCAACTCACAAACTGGCGACTCTGCACCTGATGAGGGGGGTGGGACGCCGTGGTGAGCACCTGCATGCAACTCACAAACGGGCGACTCTGCACCTGGCCGCACTCGTCGCACCACGCGGCGCGAGAGTCCGCACACGAGGGCGCGAACGCGCGCCAGCCCGCATCTCGCAACGCCGAGATATCCTCCGGCCGACGCGCCGGCGTCAGGGACACGTACGTGACCGCGTGCCCCTCGGCCGCGATCTCGCTGACGAGCTGCGCGGCCCGCAGATCGCCTCCCTCCGTGACCCCGGGCACCTGATGAAGGGGGTGAGGGGCGCCGTGGTGAGCACTTGCATGCAGCTTGATGACCTCCCTCCGCGGCCCCGGGCACCTCTGCTCGTTGACCATCAAGATGCGAAGCTAATCAACATGCATGCAAAGGCACCTGCTCGTTGACCATCAAGATGCGAAGCTAATCAACATGCATGCAAAGGCACCTGCTCGTTGACCATCAAGATGCGAAGTGCCGACGGGCGGCGATGCCGGGCCAGCAGCTCGCCGAGCGCCGCGCCGTGCAGCGCGGCCGGTGCATACTCATGTGCATGCTCATCGCTCTCGCCCTCCATATTTGGGCCGAGCGCCGCGCCGTGGTGAGCACTTGCATGCTCATCGCTCTCGCCCTCCATATTTGGGTCGATGGCCGGCACAACATGGCAGATGGAGGCGCCCGCATGCAAGCAGCGTAGCCAGTAGTCCAACTCGACCGCCGCGGCCGCGTAGTCCGCTTGCCACGCTCTGTGCGCCGTGCTGGGCGCACCCTCGGCATCTGTGGAAGCGCCGTGCTGGACGTCCAAGGCCGCCGCCGCCTCGAGCGCCGTACCGAGCGCTTCCGCCGAGGGCCCTCCGGCTGAGCGGCATGCGGCAGGCAGCCTCAACGGTCGCCACACGGGCCAGGCACCACGCGGCACGCTGGCGGACTCGACCGCAGCTCGTTGAAGCCACGGGAGGGGCATCGTCGCCGCGGCCGCCGGCGCCGGCGGGGCGTGGCTGTAGGCTGTCGAGTGGTCGGTTGCCATATTTGGCGCGAGCGCGAAGAAGTGCCACGCGCGAAGTGGCTCGACGGCGGATCTGTACGTGGCCATCTCGGCGGCCATCTCGGCGGCGATCTCCGTTGCGGCGGCGGCGGTGGAGGAGGAGGAGGAGGAGGAGGTGGGATCAAAGGAGGTGGAGGACGCTGCACTGGATGACAACGAGGCATCATCCCCGGGATTGCCACCGAGATTGCCATCGAGATTGCCACCGAGATTGCCACCGAGATTGCCACCGATAGACTCCCCAGTCACGGCGGCGGTGGCGGCGGCGGCGGCGGAGGCAGTGCTGGTGGCGGCGGTGGCGTCGGGCACCGCCTTGGGCGTTTCGCCAGAGCCTTTGGCGCCACCAGCGCCGCCGACGCGTGCACCACCGCCACCAGCAGCCATGACGCCGTGGTGAGCACTTGCATGCAACTCACCAGCAGCCATGACGCCGTCCACAGCGACCGTGGCGCCCGCCGGTGTGAACAGCACGTCGCACTGAGGGCTCTTGTGAAGGAGCGAGAGTCGCGCGGCCAGTGCCCCAGCGGCCAGATGCGATCTCGAGTCCGCGAGCACGCGTGTCGCTGTTGCAGGAGCCAGCAGGTCCCAAACGCGCCGCACCTGATGAGGGAGGCAATCAGAGGTCATCAGAGGCAATCAGAGGCAATCAGGGGAGAGGTCCCAAACGCGCCGCACCTCCGCACTCAGCGGCGTGGGGGGAGCCTCAAGGGGCGCCGTGACGGGCGCCATCGTGTCCTGCGCCGGCATTGGCCGAGCGCCTAGCAGCACCGGCGCGCGCTTGCCCGCCGCCTCGCTCGCGCCCGAGACGACGCTCTGATCCGCGCCCGAGACGGCGCTCTCGTCCAGGTCGCCAGTCGCGACCGTGACGGCGCTCGCGCCCGGTACGGCGCTCGGCTCCCGCTCCCGCGCCGGTGCCAAGTGCACCACCGTCGGCAGCTGCCGGAGGAGATCGACGAGCTCTGGAGGTTCGGAACAGAGCGGGCGGGCGCTGAGCAGCAGCAGCTGCCACGTCGGCGGCACGCGCGCCTTTGGTCGTGCAGCAAGGCCGCTAGGCTGCCCAGCGCTAGGCTGCCCAGCGCTTGCCTCGAGGTGCGCCCGTAAAGCGCTCGCGCCCGGTACGGCGCTCGCGCCCGGTACGGCGCTCGTGCCCGGGACGGCGCTCGTGCCCGGGACGGCGCTCGCGGACCAACTCAGCTGGGCGATGAGGTGGCGGAGCGTGGCGAGGGTGGTTTCGTCTGGCAGCGCCGTCGTGGGCAGTTGCAGGAGCACGGAGACCACGAGCGCCGTCGTGGGCACCTCGAGCGCCGCCGCGCCGCCTACATCCGCACCCAGCGATGCATTGAGCGCCGCGTTGCTCGCTGCCTCCTCATCCGCTGCCGCCGCGGTACGTGTCATCCCTAGAGGGTCGTGGCCGCTAGCGACCCACTGGCGACCCGCGTGCGCCGAGGGAGACGGATGGAGCTGTGAAGAGCGAAGCTGTAAAGAGGCAGACGGACGGAGCCAGGCTTGGCGCAGCGGCGCCGACACGCAAGATCCCTCGTCCGTTGCGCTGGCACGCGACGACGTGTGATGGGCCTCTGAGCTCGGTGGCGCGCCATCGGCGGCGGCGGCCGACGACATGGCCAACAAGGTACCTGATGAGGGAAAGATGAGGGAGGCAATCAGAGGTCATCAGAGGTCATCAGAGGCAATCAGAGGCAATCAGAGGAGAGGTCGGCCAACAAGGTACCTGATGTGGGAGGCAATCAGAGTTCATCAGAGTTCATCAGAGGCAATCAGAGGCAATCAGGGGAGAGGTCGGCCAACAAGGTACCTGGCGGGAGCATGCAGCGCGCGTGCAAGCGCGACGCGAGCCATCGTGTCGAGGCCATGGATGCATGCTCGTGAGCGGAAGGCTCGTTAAACGGCTCGACGCATCGGCTGTCGTTGCGGCGATCTGCAGTTGGCAGCGGCGATCGCAGCAGTGCTCCATGCGGCACCAGACGAAGATCACCAAAGGCGGAATGGATGCGAGGGAGCCGACCGATGCCATGGGGCAGCTGCAGCATGCTCTTGGGCGCCACGGCGCATCCTCGGCCGGGACGGCCAGCCAGATGCAGCGTCGCGCCAGGCGGCAGCGGCACGACCAAAGGTCCTTCGTCGAGGAATCCCGGCTCGGCCCCGCCGCCAACCGTGCACTCTAATCGGCAGAGGTTAGCTTGCTGCAGCGTATCTGACGCAGCTCGGGCGTCCAGCAAGATACGCTGCTGCAGCGGTCCGAGCTGCAGCAGCGCGAGCACGAGCGCACAGACGAGCGCACAGAGGATGCGCTTCATAGAAAGGAACATCACACGTTGATTCGAAACTTCCCCGAGACGACATGTTTACGCATGGCTATACAATTGAATGCATGCGTCATCGTCGCCTATGTGTTCGCGCATTTGGCTTTGCATGCGAATTTTTACGCTTTGGTCCCTTTTTTCTCGGACTCAGAACGGTCCCATGTCCTTCCTGCTACCCAACCTCGCGCTCGCCATCGCCTATCCGCGCGTGGGGGTCCACACGGGCGACAACCGTGTCGTGTGGCAGAGCGGCTGCTGTGACGGCGACCTGATCGTCATCGACTTCCGAGACGAGAATGGCGACGGTAACCAGGGCAGTGGGCTGCTCCGGCTCCAAAACGCAACCGACAATTCCACCCTAACGTACGAGATCGGATCGTTTTGGGGGCTGCACCGTGCGTTTGGGCCCTACTGCGCGCCGGCCGGGCGGCATTCCATCTCCTTCACGAGCGACAGCAACGCCATAGAGACGACTGTGAAGATCACCGACAGCTTTGGACTCATCAAGGCGCGGGGCGGCATGGAGGACTTCCCACTGGAATTCAGCACGACCGCCCCTGCCAAGTTCTGCATCCCGGCGGACCTTGGCGGTCAAGCGCTTCCCGAAGAGTTGAAGTTTGAGCGCGCGCGCAAGCTGGTGCGCCGGCGCGCGCACACGCTCCGTCGTTGTGCTCGCCCTTGATGCATGATGCTCGATCGACCCGCGCGAGCCGTGACTCGCGGCAGCACGCTCCACCCATGATGACTCCTACGAACTAGCCTACGTACAGCCTTACGTACAGCCCTTTTGCGAGACTTCCAGACACGAGCCCATCGAGCACATCTGTGCGTCACTGAAGCGTGCTCGCCCCTCCGCTCCTCACGCAGCTTGCCGCGCATTTCCAGTACCACACACGCTCTGAACTCGAACGGCAGGGCATCCCGGTGCCATTCGATCAGGGGTATTCGGTCGTGGATACGTTGCGTTAGGTCTCGAAAACCACGAGCAAAGTACAGCTAGGAGACTAGGACAACGCCAGAGGTGCGGCGGGCGGGCGCGCGCACACGCGTCTTGCGCCCTGAATTTGAAAGTGTGGTGTGGTTTCGAGTACGCGCCTCCTCCTGAGTCGGGGGAAAGAGCGTCTTGATCTCGGTCGATCTCGGCACCGCCTTGTGATCAGGAAAAGGAATTCATGGAAGGTCGGAGCCAATAGAGGCCTCCTAAACCCACGCTTGCCCACGTCTGGTCGCCGAGGTGTGCCATGTTGCTGCTCTGCGTAGTATTTGGACTCAGTGCATCGCCTCGGATGGCTCCACGTTGTGGAGGGCTTCCGCATCCATTGCACAGCCCACAGGCGCCTCCAGAGATAGGGCGCCACACAGCTCCGGATCCTACGTTTCACGAGCGCCGGCGCCACCTCCTACTCGCAGCCGCCGGATCCGCGCTGTCTGCTTTGACACCAGCGCCAGCGCCGGCGACGGTCGTCGGGGTGCCAGACGGGCTCCTGGTGTGGAAAGCTGCGAGCAGCTCCGTGGGTGGCTCCTGCTCTGCGATAGACGCACGAGCTGCGTTCGGGCCTAAGTTCATCAATTACTTGTCGCGCTTTCTCCTCACCTACGATCGGCCGTCACGGCAGCTGTGGCGCGCACGCGCCGCCGAGATACCCCTTGCGTGGACGAGGAAGCAGGTCTCGGAAGCGCGCATCACGCAGCTTCGCGAGTACTCGGGCGCCGTCGAGAAGGCCCTGTGCTCATTCACACCGCCAAGTGGAAAGTGGGCTGAGCCGATCACGTCGCAGGACGCCGTGCGCATCCGGCAGCTGTTGACGCTGCTGCGCTCGCGCTACGGTGCGAGGCCCGATGCCCTCCGGCAGCTCGCGCTCCTCTTCTCTCTCCTCCCGCCGGGCGTGCAGCCAACCGACTCGATCGAGCAGCTAGCGGCTGAGCAAGAGAACCGGCGTGCCTCGGGCATCGTGGTGATCGATGGCGGCTCCTTCGTCCTGAGCGAGGCGGGGCTGGCGGCCGGGCTGCCGATCCCCGCGCTGCCCCTACCCGCCGCGCCACTGGTTCGTCCATTGCCGGAGCCCTGAGGAGCCTGATTGTAGTTGATTACATCTGATGACATCCGATGACACCGATGAGCTCTGATTGCAACTTAATTGCCACGGATGCCCTCCGATGCCCTCCGATGACCTCCGATGGCCTCCGATGGTCTCTGATTGCCTCTCTCATCAGGTCCGCCAAGCATCCAAGGCCGCGGTCGCTGGCGTGCCTCAGCTGCGCCCTACCGGCAGAGTGATCGAGATGGTGGTCACGTCGGGCGGCTCGGGCTACAATGACACGAGTCCACCCCTCGTCTCAATCACGGCTCCCCAAGGCGGTAGCAGCTCGACACCGGAGGATGGTCGTTACAAGGACCCGACTCTCTTGAAACTCGAGCCTTGGCGCCGTGGCAGGCGCGCCGCCCAGGCACGAGCTATCGTGCGCGACGGCTCCGTCGTCGCGTTTGTGCTGACGGACCCGGGCGCAGGCTATAAGGGCACGGATCGAGTGCAGGTTGTGGTCGCGCCACCTCCGCGCGCCCTCACCGGCGTCGTCGCGGGCGCCAAGGGCAAGGTGCGCCTGAGTGCGGTTGATTGCAGTCGATTGTGGTTGATTGCATCTCAGGCGTCGTCACGGGCGCCGAGGGCCCTGATTGCGGCATACTCGACGAGTACGAGCCCTGATTGCGGCTGATTGCGCACCTCTGATGACCCTCGGATGGCTCTCCTCATCAGGTGCTCTTGGAGTACGAGGTAGGGTCCGTCCCGCTGAGCCGGTTTGGCGCCGGCTATGGGTCCTCACAGGATCTCGACGTTCGCTTCTTCTCCCCGCGCACCCCCTCGCGTGACTCCAATCGCGAGCGTAGTGACGAGCGCGTGCGGAAGTCGATGGCCGCGAGGGCGACGGCGCCCACCACGGCGCCATCGAGCAACTTTCGCACCCCTTCGCCACTGGAATTCGCCTCCACGCCCTGGTCGCTCGAGTCGATGGCGGCGCGGTACGGCGATCAGGTCTCAGCGCGTTCGACCTCCGACATCCTCATGCTACGTCCGCCGCGCGCGACACTGGCCCTCGGCCGGCAGCGGGCAGCGACAGACGGACTGGCGCCGTCGTACGAGGAGAGCATCTCCCGGCTTCGTAACGCCGTCCCGAGCACCAATTTGGGCATCGATGCATGGGCGTGGCGATCCCGTAGCATCGATCTGCGTGACCGAGAAGACCGTTATGAAGACGAGAGGGACTCGCCGCCGCAGCGCCCACCAAAGCCGCCCTCGAATCCTCGTGACGTCGACGGCGTCATCGACCGGCTCCTCGCGCTCCTGCCGCCGGAAGAGGGCGCGCCCATCTTCGACCCTGGCAAGCCGCCTAGCCGAACGTACCCGGTGGGCGTACCGCCTCGCCATCGCTTCCCATCCCTTCTGTACGAGTCGATCAACCCTGACTATGTCTTCGAAGCTCCTCTCGGGCTGTACGCGAGATTGCGCCGAGATTGCCGTCGAGATTGCCGCCGAGACTGCCTTTCGGGCTGTACGGGAGATTGCCCCGAGATGGCACCGAGATTGCGGGCTTTACGCGCGCCGCGGTGCCCTCCCCTGTTCTTCTGACCGTTGGACCCGTTACCATTGGATCCGTGCCCGAGATTGTACCGAGATTGCACCGAGATTGCACCGAGATTGGACCCGTGACCAATGGACCCGTGCCCTCACCAACGCCTCGGACGCGGTGCGCGCGCCTGCCGGTGTGCAGGGGGAACCTCGTCGGAAACCAAGTGGCCGGTCGCAAGAGTGAGAGTCTCCTCTCGCAGGAGGTCTCCACGCTGCCCACATCCATCTCGGGTGGGGTTCGTCAGGACGTTCCGCTCAGCCCCGCGCTGGTCGCTCGACTGGCCATCGCCGGCGGACTCTGCTCCGCCACGACCCGTGCAGTCACGTCGCCCATCGACCTCATCAAGACGCGTCGCCAGGCAGCGATCAAGACAGCCAAAGCGCCCGCCGGGACTCCTACGCAGCCATCGCTCAACAGCACAGCGCAGTCGGAGCAGCACATTAGGGGCATCGTCCCGGGCGTCGGGGACCCGCCCCCGCCCACCGCTGCCGCGACTGCACCACCGCCCCCCCCTTCGTCGCCCTTTTTGGGCATCGAAGCGTCCATTGCTGCGGGCTTCGCGGCAGGTGCGGGTTCGTTTGGGACGTTTGAATTCCTCAGGCGCACGATTCCGCAGCTGGCGGCGTTCGTCATGGGCCCAGCGGCCCCCGCAGACCTCGCCACTCCGATCCTCTTCACAGCTTGCTTGCTGCAGGCCGTGGCGGCCTCCGTGTGCTCCTCCCCTTTTGAGACGGCGCGAGTGAAGATCATGACGGGCAGTGGCGCGCCCGACGCGCCACAGAACCTTGTGGAAGCTCTCGACCTCGTGATGCGAGGTGACGCTCCTGCTGCCCGAGCAGCCACGGAAGGCGCAGGCGTCGCGACGACGTCGACCAAGCTGTCACTCACGATGCCAGATGAGAGCTCACGACAGCGCGCCGCCGCGAGCAGCGCTGCCGTGGTCACCTCGACGCCCGCGACGGCGCGCGTGGTTTCGTCCACGGCACAGCGAGATAAACAGCGAGATGTGCTCCGGCTATGGGACGGGTTACCCACGCTCATGGGGCGCGAGCTCCCGTTTGGGGTGAGAACTGAGATTGCACCGAGATCGCCCCCTCTGTGCGACCCCTCTGTGCGACCCCTCTGAGTCAGTGCACCCTCTGAGTGCCCCTCGTTGAGTTCCGCTCTGAAACGCCTGCGAGTCTCGTTACATGCAGGTGACTTGACTTGACTTGACTTGACTTGACTTGACTGCGAGTCTCGTTGCATGCAGGTGACGAAACTCCTCGTGTACGCGAGCACTCAGGACGCGCTGCTCTCGATCTTGCCCGCGGCGAGTGAACGGCCCTCCTTCGCACTCGTCGTCTCCCTCATCTCCGGGATCGTCGCCGGGTTCATGGGTGCGCTGGTCAGCCATCCGGCCGATACCGTCGTCACCCGATGTGCGGCCCGCGGATTTGGACGCAACTGGCGCGCAGCGCTGGACGATGTGCTCGCGGGTGCTGAGTCCGATGACGTGGCAGCTAAGGCCTCGGTGCTGTACGCTGGCGTCAAGCAGCGCTGCCTCTCACTGGCCATCATCGTCACCGCACAGTTTATCCTCTTCGACGGGCTTCGGACGCTCCTAGCGGTGTCGAAGGAAGACCTCTCCCTCTTCCTCGATGTCTTTGAAGACCGACTCGACTTTTACAGCGGGTGGGATGAGGTGCAGGGTACCTGGCTCGAAGCGGTCGAGCAGCTGGACGATGATTTGATCCTCAAATAGTGTGATTTAGTTTCTTCGGGTTTATTAACAGCCTGTTCACACGGTTCCCCGATCGGTGATATGGCGAGCTCTCTCGCGACGCCGAGCTCCAGCCGCGCGTTGGCCGAGTGGCTCGGGCCGCCGTCCAATTACCAGTACCGGCCGAGGCGTTCTGCCTCAACGCACGACATCTTGCGTCAGATTGAGCTCGCCGAGTCCGCCATGCACTTTGGCTCTGGAGATAGGGAGGAGCTCTCGCGCTCTGAGTACAGCAGCGTGCTACGCAGCATGCCCAACGATCTGGCGCTGCACTACAAGGTGTGGCAGCTGCTGTATGCGACGCAGCGTCGAAAGGAGGCCGACGAGTCGTATCGAACCACGTGCGAACAGATGCCGTGTGACATCACCGTCGGCTCCTACCACGCCTGCGTCACGTCGAGTTCGAGCCTGCGGCCGACCGTGCCGCTCGTGCCCGCTGATACCCGTCACAACGCCGCAGGGAGCGCCTCCACCGGGAAGGAGCCGCCGCCACCGCACACAATCGAGCTGCCCCAGCCTTTGCCACCTGAGGCGCTGTCCGAACACCTGACAGCTGCGCCACAACGGCCCTTTTTCGCCTTCAACCCAGCGATCGCAGCGCTGCCGCCACGCTCCGCATTTGGTTGGGCAGCTGACGACTTCGGCGCCGCCGATGATGACGACGACATCGCACGCTACGTCGTCATCTTCCGTTTCTCGAACGTGCGCTCGATCTGGACGACGCCTTGATTGCCGTTGATGGCCTCTGATGACCGTTGATGGCTTCTGAATGCAGGTGCGCTCGATTTGGACGACGACGACCGCTGGCGCGTGGCAACGAGCAGTCGACTGGCCCGAGTGGCGCGCCGCCCTCTCGCAGGGGCATGTGCCCGAGCTCGAGACGCCCGCAACGGCGCAGCGTCGAGCAGGGGAGCGGGGTTTCGTCACCGAGGTTCGGCAGGCCGGGGAGCTGCTTCGCGGGGCCAAAGGCGGCACGGTTGCACGCGCCGGAGTAGGCTCCATCCTGGCGGGCGAGCGGGAGCAAGTGGAGCCGCAATCAGAGCGATTGGAACCGCAATCAGAGCAATTGGAACCGCAATCAGAGCAGCCGAGTCGGCCGTTGCTGATGGGCGCTGCAAAGGGCGGGGCGGCTGAAGCCATGAGGATCCCAATGCGCCGGCCAAGTGGCCATTATATGGCAGGCACCGAGGACGCCGAGGGTGTCGAAACTCTTGATGGGGACATGGAGGACGAGCAGGCGAAGGAGGAGACGTCCGCGCTGTCGTCGATTGAGGCCGAGATTGAGGCCGAGATTGAGTTGGCCGCCGTGATCGAGCAGGCGCAGAGCAAGGCGCGCGGCCATGGGGCGGCGGATCGCTGGCGTTCACTGATTGAGATGGCCTCCGCTGAGATTGAGGCCAAGATCGAGATTGAGGCCGAGATTGAGGCCGTGGGATTGGCGGCCCACAAAGGTGAGGACAACGGGGCATCCACCAGCAGCAGGAGCACGAGAAGTATCAGCAGCACTAGCAGCAGCAGAAGCAATAGCAGCAATAGCAGCGGCAGCAGCAATAGGAGCAGCGGCAGTAGGAGCAGCAGCAGTTGGAGCAGCGGCAACAGCAGCAGTAGGAGCAGCAGCAGTAGCAGGCGCAGAGCCAAGCTCGCGATCTCGGAGGACGAGCTCACGATCTCAGAGGACGAGCTCCAGATCTCAGAGGACGAGCTCGCGATCTCGGAGGACGAGCTCCAGATCTTTGACGTAGAGGAGGCGCCCGACGGCACGCCCTTGATCCTCCCCGCCACCGAACAGTGGATCAACGACCAGGCGATGGCGCTCGGCGCGAGCGGCGTCGGCGCCGTGCGTGGCGGCTTCAGTGCGGTAGGCTACTTTACGGTGGAGCGGCAGCGGCGCACTGGAGAGATACGCCTCGGTTTCGTCTCGTGGCTCAACTTGAGTGCGCCCTTCCCACCGTGTGAATGTGAAGAGCACCTCTGGTCGGACCTCTCGCCTGCCATCTGCCGGCTAGCGGCCGGTGCACCTCGCTTGTCCTCATCCCTCATCTTCGGATGCTTCGCGGCGGGAGTGGCGCAACTGCTTTGCGCGCTCCGACGCACACGCGCGCATCGGCGGCTGGCGCGTGGGCGGTTACTACGCGCACTGTTGCTGCTCGGCGCAGCCATGCCCATCACCAACTGCCGCTCCGTCGCTGCGTTTGAACGGTGCCGTAGCGCCGATGGGGGCGACGAGCAAGGCGGTGGCCGCCATGGGCAAGGCGGCGGCAACACCACCACAAGCAGCGGCAGCGTCTCTGGAGCCGTTCGTGTGGGCCGTGCTGTTGGCGGAGGCTCCAATCAAACCCGGAGCCGCAGCGCGCACGGCCCCGACGTACGAGCGGCGGACGCCGCCAATGTTCGGGCCAATTTTGAAGACTTCCCTCCGCCTACACCAGCGCCGCCGGCACCAGCGCCGGCCGCGCCGCGCCGCCACGTCATCGAGTACGACGGTTACGAGGACGCTCGTGTGCTCGTGCACCGCGGCACGCTCTATCTCGTCGCCAACCACGAGGACTGCCGCGGGCGGCGTCGGCTGTGCTTGCTGCGCCTAGCGGGCGATGCAGCGAGTGGCACACTGAGGCAGGTACATGGCGCCCGAGGTGGCGCGGCTCTGAGTGCCTCTGATGCCCTCTGATGACATCGGATTGCCTCCCTCATCAGGAGGCTGTGTGGGAATTGTCGATCGACGAAGGGCCTGACGGTCCGTTTACACTACAGGACAATGAGAAGAATTGGGTGCCCTTTGTACAAGTGCGCCCACGGCCACTGATGACTTCGGATGGCCCTCTCTGCGTGTGTCTGAGTGTGTCTCCCTGGGTGCCTGTCTGAGAGACCGTCTGAATGCCTCTATCTCTCTCTGGCCTCTCTCTCTCTGGCCTCTCTCGAGGGCCTCTCTCTCTGGCCCCTCCGATGAGTACCGCTGCGCTCGATCCCTCGCTCAGGACGGCGCGCTCCACCTCAGCTACTCGATCGAGCCTCATGTGGTGCTGCGCTGCGCTTGGACTGGGGGCTCATGCCACCGAGCATACAACTCGAGCGCCGACTTCCTTCGCACGTATGACACGCAGCGGCAAGGGCTTCGAGGCGGCACTCCATACGCGCGACTTCCGAATGGGGATTTTCTAGCGGCGATGCACGTCAAGGATGGTGCGCATGCGCCCGCACTGTATGCGACTGTCTTCTACGTAATCTCGGGCGCACCTCCCTTCCGCGTGATCTCGATCTCGCCCAAGCTGTGCATCTCCGAGCGTGAGCTCGAGATCGCGACCTCGCCCCGCTGCGCACTGCAGTACGTCGTCGGACTGATCGTCGAGCCCGACACGGCGCGCGCCGATGGCGGCGTCGTGCTGCTCTCGTTTGGGCAGATGGATCGAACGATGCGGCTCGCCGCCCTGCCGCTCGACCCGCTCGTCGCGCTCGCGCGCACGCATCAAGTGGGCAGCGAGGGCGAGACGAGCGTCTCCGAGTGCGAGCCATGGGCGCCATTCGGAGGCTAAAGTGTTGGCCAGGGCCTTGTTAGCGAAGACGGGGATAGGCCTGTGAATTTCAAAAAGGACTGTCTCCGGTGATCTGCATGCAGGGTTTTACTGTTTTTTCCCAGATTCAACTTCCGGGAGCCAGAATCACTTTTGGGAAGCGGCCTCAAACGAAGCTACCTCATGCTGGCCGCGTCGAGGGCCCGTGCCTCGTACTGGGAGGACTCGGAGTCAAGGGGCCAACGAAGGCCTACGAGCGGCTTCTCCTCGGTGGGATTCATGGAGATGATGGATGGCTTCAAGGTTGGCGGTGGCCCGGCCAAGGGAAGCGAGGCGGACAATACACGCATCTCTCGATTCCGGTGCGACGTGGAGCAACTCCGCGCGCACTTGACCGAGACGCGCCGCGGGTTCATCAACCCGCGTTCGGTGTACCAAGCGTACTGGGACGGTATTACGACCCTGGCGCTCGCGTACACCGCCACGGTGACACCCTTCGAGGTGGGGCTTGGCCTCGAAACGAAGCTCAACGTTCTCTTCTACGTGAACACCGCAATCAACATCATCTTCGTTATGGACATTATCTGGCAGTTCTTTTTGCCGGTGCCCGACAAGGAAGGCAACCTCGTCCGCAGCCACTACAAGATCGCATGCAAGTACTTGCGCGGGTGGTTTGCCATGGATTTGTTCACGGTCCTGCCATTCGATTCGCTCCAGCTCATGGGTGCTCTTCCCACAGATGGCGCGTGTGGGGACAGCACGGGGATGCTCTTAAAAGCCGTCCGGATCGTGCGTGTGGCTCGACTCCTCAAACTCCTGCGCGTGCTGCGTGCCTCGCGCATCGTCACTCGCTGGCAGAGCCAGCTCAATCTGTCGTCGACGACACAATCGCTCTTTACCGCCTGGTTTGCGTTCATCATCCTGGTCCACTGGCTGGCGTGCCTCTGGGCGCTGATGCCGCAGCTGCAGAACAGTTGGCGCGACGAGCCACTCGTGATTGCAGCTCTGGAGGAGCGCGTGCTGAGGGACCCCACATGCGATGCATGCCTGTGCGCGGGTGATCGAGCTTCGGAAGCATGCAGCTCCCCTTGCCTCACGCCTTGCGAGATCGAGGTGGCCGCGAACGTGACCCACTCGAATGAGGCCCACGTCCATATGATGGAGTCGTGGATGTGCCGCGCCTCGACCGACGGCTTGCTCCCGTCCGACTTTGTTGACAAGCCGTACACAGTGTGGCTCTCCGCGCTGATGGTAGCGTTGATGGCGATGCTGGGCGGGACGAGCGTTGTGTACCCTACCAACGACTATGAGTACTCGTTCTTCATGGTCATCTTCATCATTGCCGCGTTCGCGTTTGCGTGGGTGCAGGGCGTCATCATCTCGGCGCTCACCACCGGCAATCCGGACGCCATCGCGTTTCGGACGAACCTCGACGCTCTCAATTACATGATGGACGACCAATTCTTCCCGCCAGCCCTCAAATCGCGCGTACGCGAATTTTACCTGCGCACGCGCACGATGGCCAAGCGGCAGCGGTACATTGACCTCATCGACAGCACACTCTCGGCCCAGCTGCGGCACGACACCAAGGTCACGATCACCGCGGGCATCTTCAAAGCGGTCTGGTGGCTGCAACAGTGCGAGCATGCCTTCTTGGAGGAGTTGAGCATGCAACTCGAACGTGAATCCTTCGCAGCCGACGAGTACATCAAAAGCTTGACTTTCGATGGTGAGGCACGCATGTACATTATCGTGAGCGGGATTGCCTCGCGCGGGGGTGCTTTCTTCACTTCTGGTATGTCGTGGGGCGACATCATCCTCGCCTCACCGCTCCTTCGAGATACTCGGCCGGCGAAGACGCTCGGCTATTGTGAGGTCGTCTCTCTCACCCGCTCCGGCCTGGAGAAGGTGGTCAAGGCATTCCCCGCCTCTGCCGGCGAGATCCGCCTCGCCGGTCTGAAGCTGGCCACGCGTCGATCTATCCTCCTCATCTCCTCATACATCAAGTATAAGAAGACTAAGAAAGCATCAACCGCCGCCGAAGGCGAGACAGGCGGCATGACTGCAGACGAAGGTGACCTCGACAGCCCTCTTGACGTGCTGCGACAGCTGCAGGGCGATACTGGTTCTATCCTTGCAGATGCTTCAGCCGAGCTCCCGGGTCCATCGAGCGCCCCCCCCGATCGGGGCCCCTCAGAGGGCGACAGGAACACGAGGGTGCTCCTGGAGATAGTGCGGGGCCTCGAGCGAGGCCAGACGCAGAGTACGCTGCAGCTCAAGCGGGTCGCCGACGGCATGAAGCTGCTCTCGGAGCGGCTCGAGCGGCTCGAGAAGCACGGGCTCTCGTCTAAGCCCTCGTCAGCAGAGAGGCATGGGAGGCCCTTGTCGTCAAGGTTATCGTTCGCAATGCTCCGTGAAATGAGCACGAAACCGACGCGGGCGGACAAGCCGAGGCTCGGCTCACTGTCCGAAGCGGAAGAGTTTAGCCGGCTTTCACCTAAGCAAGTTTAGCTAGGCTCAGCACGGTCTCGGTCGCCTTATACGGTCGCCTCTGATGTCGACGTGAGGATATGTGCGCTATGACACCTCACTTGGCAGACTGGCGCAGCTCGTCAATCGGACGGTCGCGACTCAGCTTGAGGATGAATACTCCGTCTTCTCATGCTGCGTTCTCCGCTGTACGTGAACGACAGTAGTCGGTAGGAGTACGGTATGAGAATACGAAAAGAACAGGAGCAATTTTATTCGTAATTGAAATTGTAGGCGTGCGACGTACAGGCGAGGAGACGCACGCAAGCACCGGACCGGCAAATAAACATAACTGTATACCCGTCTTTTCAGGCGCGGCGAGAGGTAGGCCGCGGGTACTGAACCATCAAGCATCAATACCACACGTTTATAGGGTGGGGGTAGCTTTTCCGGAGGGTCCGGAACTTTTACCGTTTTACGAGAAACTAAGATACAAACTGAAACTCGCCAAGAGGCAACTTTAAACGTTTTACGCCCATATTCCTGCGGTCACTTTTACCGTTTAAATCGGCGCAGTGCGCGTGCCGCCGCCGCACACCTCAATGTGCCTCGTCCTCATCAACAGGGGGTTTACTGAGTGTCTAGGCCCTAGGAAGCACAGGGGGTGTACCGAGCCCTGTCTCCTCCCTCAGCAAGCCTAGAGTGAGTTTATAAGAGTGTGAGTCCCCAATGAGTCCCCTAGCTCCCCTATAGCTCCCCCATTCCTTTCTAATTCCTTTCGCGTGCATCACCACACGCAGATGGGTTGCAGGTCGCAACAACCGTGCTCATGCTTGCAATAGGGAACTCGAAACTTATTCAGTAACATCTGTTCGGTACTTGATTGATTACTGTCGATTGCAAATCCGGTGATTGAGTGCCCCGACGTGCTACTCTTTCGACTGTGGTCTCCCGCTCGAGAGCGGCGCATTTACCGCACCCAGACACACAAGCCGGTGCTTATGTGATGCGCCTCCTCCGTTACAGGTACGAGGCAAGTCCCAGCAGGTGCCGAGGTGCGACGACAGGAGGACGTCGAGGTCCCTTAGCGATGCTACTCGTCACACGCTGTTCGGACGCCTCGACTTGGCGAGAGTTCGAGGGCACGTGGAATTGGCGTGGGCCGAGGCCGGTGATGACGTCACACCGTTTATCCACCGTTCGCTGTGGCCTGCGGGTGGCCTTATAGTGGCCATCTTGCACGTGAGCAAAGTCTGTGCCGCCGCGTTGCGTTACTGTACTGTGCAGGAGTCGAGGAAGGGGGCGAAGGGCCGCGGTAAAATCGGCGGAAGGCCGAGGCTACCTCGAACGAGGGCAAGCTTGTTGACAGGCCGGACGTGCGACTGGTAGACCAAGTATCTCGTCGCTCGGTCTTGCGCTCATCCACGCTCCCTAGCTAGAGAATGCCTTGCGTTCCTCGCCACTCAGGCTTGCAACAGACTTGCGCTCATCGTCGCTCTTGCTTGCAACTGCCCTGCACTCATCGTCACTCGCATCGTCGCTCATGCTATCAAGCAGCGTGCATTCATCCACGCTCAAGCTGGTGCGTTCAATCGCTGCTCATCGCTGCTCATCGTTGCTAGAGAACGCCTTGCGTTCATCGCCGCTCATGCTTGCAACAGTCTTGCGCTCGTCGTCGCTCTTGCTTGCAACAGCCCTGTGCACTCATCGTCCCTCATCATCGCTCAGTTCGCAAGCGTCTTGCCCTCATCCACGCTCAAGCTCGGCTGGAGAACGTCTTTTGCGTTCATCGCTGCTCATCGTTGCTCATGCCAGAGAATGCCTAGCGTGTGACGCTCAACCATAGCTCAACCACGCTCCCTATACGCTCCTTAGCTAGAGAATGCCTTGCGTAGTTGCGTTCATCGCCGCTCATGCTTGCAACAGCCTTGCGCTCTCATCCACGCTCAAGCTAGAGAACGTTTTGCGCTCATCGTCGCTCGTGCTTGCACTCGCTTTGCGCTCACCCATCGTGTGCTTATCCATCCTCATGCTAGAGACATGCCTTGCATTCATCATCATCGCACATGCTTGCAACAGCCCTACACTCATCGTTCCTCATCGTTGCTCACGCTCGCAAGCGTCTTGCGCTCATCCACGCTCAAGCTAAGGACCATCTTGCGCTCAACGACGCTCATAGCCAGTCTGCATACCCACACATCTACGTGTGTAGCAGCGGCCGCAGAAAGCTGCCTCATCGATGTGCATTTGCATTGTGCTCTGTAGAAGGTATTAAGCCAGAGGGTTCTGTACAGAGCTCTGAGAGAGGTCGGCGCTGGCACATGAGGTACACTGAACCCTCTCCTCCCTCAGCAAGCCTAGAGTGAGTCCCCTAGCTCCCCAATTCCTTTCCTGTGCATCACCACACGCAGATGGGTCGCAGGTCGTAGCAGGTCGCAACAACCGTGCTTATGCTCGGTCTTGTGCAAAAAAGCTGACCTTGCGAGTCTCACGCTGTGAGCTGTGACGTTTTGAGCAGCTAAAGATAGACGCAGCGCTCGTGTGCTAGACGCATTGAGCTACGCGTGTAGCAGCGGCCGCAGGAAGCGGTGGAGTGAGCTTGCACTTGCGATGCGTCGACGAGCAGCCCCCCGTGCTGATGTGAGCATCTGAGCAATTGGGAGGCGATTGATCACAGTGCCGTCTTGGTCAGTGCCGTCGGACGCTCTGTGTCACCAAGCGGCGCTCCACAGGCGCAGCGCTCGTCCTGACGCTCGTCCGAGGCGCAGCTAGTAGCCTAGTACGCGTGGTGCAGCGGCCACAGCAAGGCCACAGGACGCGGCGCGCTGTCGATCTGTTTTTGGAAACTCTCGTTCGAGCATCGTTTCCCCTCAGAGCTTAGTAAACCCTTTTTGCATGTGTCGGACCTGAAATCGAATGGTCCCATATAAATACCCTTTAGGCACTTTGATTCTTGCGAGTAATGAGACGTTGATCGAGTAATGAGCGATGAACGAGTAATGAGACAGAGGCTCCATGCCATGCTCCATGTCATGCTCCATGTCATGCTCCATGTGTCGACTCCATGTGCGTCTGAACCGAACAACCGATGGAGTGCGTCGGAGCGTCGGTCCGGGCACGCAAACGAAGGATTGAAGTACCAGTAGGTTTCGAGAGCTTGTTTCATATCGAATGACAATCACGCTCGGTTGCTAGCGAAGTACTGGTACTAACATTCGGCAAAAGTGTCTTTTACCTCGGATACGGAGGCACGATGTCGATGAACGATGACTTTTACCGTTTTACAAAGGCCCTTATTTGGTTTTACGCGAATCTTCGGAGTTCGGTCCACAGTGGACACTTTTACCGTCTTTCGCCAAACTGCCCTCAGCTTTTAAACCCCACCCCCACCCTATTCACACGTTACAGCGACTGCATACAACGATAAACGATCGGATATTACAGCTCGTGTCCCGTCGTGCGTGCTAAAAATAACGCATGTAGTACGGCTATCACTATAATGCAAAGAAGAAGAAAGACGAAACACGCACGGCAGGCCTGAGAGCCCGCTGTCAAACGTTCTTGACGAAGGGCAACCAGGCCTCGAGGTTGAACGGACCCCATGTCAGACCCGCATCGGGCTCCGGCTGGGTTTGATGGCGCCGGTGGCTGCTACCGTAGTGATGATGATGATCGCCGCTATGCTGGTGGTAACCGTCACTTCTCTCGCGCACGGCCCAGTTGCGTCCGCCGCCGCCGCCGTCGTGGGCGGCGAAATTGGCGGCCACCCGATCCCATAGAATGGGCGAGATAGGATCTCCGGAGTCGGGAGCCAACCCGCCACTGGGCCAGGGGCCTGTGGGGTCGGCGTCCGTGAGCAGCCTGTGAACAAACTCGATCGGGCACGGCGGCATGCGCGCGGCGTGCGTGATGGCCTCGATCCAAGCAAGCTTCTCGCGCACCGTATCGGCGGCCATAATTAACACCTCGGAGTCTCCGTCAGGGTCGTCCAAATTAGGCAGCTGGATGGCCAGTGTGTTGTTCCGATTCGTCGCGGCTTCGTACCACGAGGAGCAGACGCAGCCCGCCACCTCGGCGAAGAGCTTCGGCTGGTTCAGCAGGTGCTCGCGGTCCTTGGCATAAAAGAGCGACGACCCGATGAGAGCGAATGCGCGCCGGTTCCAGTTTGCGGTGAAGCCCCCCTTGGAGAGTTTCGTCAGCACGCCCTCCTTGAGCACAAATAGCGCCGTCTTGGGCGCGCCCAAGCGAGGCATCGGCCCGTGCGCGCGCGCGCCCATGCCTCGGGCTGTCAGGGGGGACGCCTCTGACGAAACCTCTGACGAATGGAAACGGCCGGCCATGGGGGCTTGCCTAATTTGGGACCACTGGTTCACATGCCTGTTGCCGTGGTGGCTCTCGTCCGCCCACTCACCCCAGCCCTCGAGGTCGCCTTCGCTCCTGGCCTGCTTCATGATCTCGCGGCCCTCGACCCTAGACCGGCGCCCACGAAACTCACGAAACTCCGGCGCCCTGGAGAACGCGCTGTCGTGGGCACCTGTCTGCTCGTCCGCGCTGGCTTGCTCGGGGCGCTCGGGGCGGCGCTCGGGGGGGGATCCTTTAGCTGGCACGCGGGGCGAGCGGGGCGACAGACGAGGCGAGAGAAAGCCCACCATGCCGCGCAGCACCGAGAGCCTATTTGTGCTGCCGCAGCTGCTGCTGACCTTGCCGTCCGGGCTGCCCGCGACTGCGCCAAGCGCCAGCGCCGGCACACCCGCCACGGCGCTGTCGTGGGCACCCGTCGCAGCGGCGGTCGCGGGCAGCGCGGCGCCAGACACTTCGGCCAGCTGGGTGCCGATGAGCCAAAGCCGCTCGTCCTTCGCCTGGAGCGCGCCACGTAGCGCCTCCACCGTCTCCTCGAGACGCTTCACGTCTGACTGAAGCGTACCCGATCGCAAGAGCGCGGCGGCCAGTGCGGCATGCACGTCGGCCAACTCTGACGAGATGGCCCGCAGCTGCACCGCGCCGCCCGCCTTTGTTTGCTCGCGCCGCATCTCTGCGAGCAGCACCGCGACTGAGACGGGCTGCATGCCGATCGACGCTTCGATGAACGACATCCACGTCAGCCGCGCCTCGCTCGACTGCGCCGAGAAGAGGAGAGTGTGGCCGTCCGGAAGCAGCTGCGAGCGCGTTGTGGGAGAACGTGAGAACCGTCGGTGAGTTAGCCGCCGATCGGCATGCGGCTGGTACTCACGGCGCGCGCGCGCGCCGCGTTGTGAGAGCGGCGGTGGCTGCGCGCGCACAATTCTGAACGCGTGCATCAGCGCCGCCGTCGACGGCACCAGCTCGATATTGAGGGCCTCGAGCAGCTCAGTGAAGACGTGCAGATCTGCCACGGAGGGCGCGGCCGAGCGCGAGTAGTAGAGCGACCCGCCTATCAAGATGAACCACCTACGATTCCAATGTGCTACGGTTCCGTGTCGGCTCTGCTTCATCAGCCAGCCCTGATGCAGGATCGATAGCTCGCGACGCTGAAAGGATGGCTTGAGGGGCAGCTCGAACGATGGCCGTCGTTCGCTCCTGCGCAGCTTTCCGCGCGCGTTCAAGAGGTCATCAGGCTGGAAGGGAACACCCATTTCTCGCTGCATCGACATGGTGGGTGTCGAATCCTGGGGACTTTGAAAAAGGCGAGCGCAGCAGCCTTTCAGGGTACTGGCTCGGACCCCCTTTAATTCGTGCAACCTTTTTTTGCGCTCCGCGCGATGCGCGCCTCCTCCGCCCCGCTGCGGCCGGTTCCATCCAGGCGCGTCGGCGGACGGCGCTGCTCCCAACCATCTCTCCATTTGCCATCGACCTGCCCGCGCCTTTCGCCGCGCGTCTTGACGCGCGCGCGCTACGGAGGAGCTGCGCTCGGACTCTCAAGCTCGGGCCAGCTCGTGCCCGCGCAGCACGGATCGATGGCGCGGAGCGCGCGCGTGCTGTGCAGGTGCGGCGGCGAAGGCGCCGACGCAGCGCGCCGCGCGGCGCAACCGGCGCCGAATGTGGTGCCTCGGCCTGCGGCTTGACGCCCACGGAGGCGGCGGCGGCGGCGGCGGCGGCGATGGAAGCCACCACTTGTGCTCGACACCGTCGTCATGCGACGGTGTCGAGTGCGTCTTTGCGTTCCCCACGGGGGAGGCGCGCCATCAGGCGCGTCGGTGCACGCAGGTTCGATGGCGCCGGCGTCTCCAACGCCGCCCCGACGGGCACGGTAGCATAAGGAAGCGTGGGCGCATTGCAAGGCGATGTGGGTGACGGCATCCGAGCAGAACCGGGGGAGGCGACGATGGCGCGATTGTCTCCACGCGCAGCGCCTCGCCATCTAGTCTCCATGCGCCGCGCCCCGCCATCGTCGCCTCCCCGCCTGGTGCGTGTGCGTAACCCACAGAGGCTGCTGCCTCGCACCGGATGCCGGCGCGGCTGAAGCTGCGCGTGCGCCGCAGGCCTGCGCCCGCCGCCGACCCGCCCGGCTGCGTGGGAGGCGTCCGTAGGTGGCGTCCGCGGTTTCCGCTGACCGGGTCCGGGTGCAAGTTTTTGTAAAGAGAGACGAAAAGAAAAGCGGGTCCCCAGCCCTCGCCCCCTGGGCCCATATTCTAAACATTGGCTGTGAACCTGCATCGCGACGCACCATTCTTGAGAAAAGGTCAGTTGAGTCGACACACACGATACTTGTGACGTACTGTAAGATGGCACACATCGCGGGAACCCATGACGAAACTCCCATGTGCGTCTAACACGGGAGACTTGTGGCTATGGGAAGCAGCTTGCGGAGGCTAAATCTTCTCATCCTCGCACTCCATGCCGCGGCGATGAAATCGTTGATGATCGTGCACGCGTTGCGCCTCATGCCCGGCGACGATCTCGTCGAGAGCATCCTAGATTATTGCCAGACGCATGCATTGTATCGTGCGTCGGCTCGCTGTCACGTGCAACCTTGCGTTTGGCAGCAGCACAGGAGATTTGTACCTACGAGGAGGAGCTTGAGATTGTCTCACTGGTTGGGACCGTAGGCCGAGACCGCGCACATCATCTTCATTGTAGTTTGAGCCGACGTGACGGCTCCGTCATCGGTGGTCACTGCAAGGGCGCAGCCCACATCCGCACGACTGCCGAAGTCATGCTTGGCGAGCTGCCTGAGCTTGAGTTCACCAGAACGCTCGACCCGGCCACTGGCTACCAGGAACTCCAAATTCAATTAGCTGACTCGTAGATGAGGAGGAGGAGAGGAATTGAGGAGGAGGAGGAGGAGGAGGAAATGTGTATGAAACCTATGTGGGACTCGAAATAGCTTTCGGTCTTTCCTTTAAAACTAACGCACGGCGCACGGCCCGCGAGGGCGAGGCCGCGGGTCTGAGCGCCTTGAATTTCATAGGAAGCTACGCCCCGGCGCGAACGGCGAGAGGCTGGGCTCCACAGATACCTCTCCACATACCAGCTGCGCTACCATCGAACCGGTTACACCGCCGAGCGTCCAGCCCAGATGCTGGTGGCCGAACGCGTACACGACCTGCGGGCACGCGCTCGACCGGCCGATGACGGGCAGCGAGTCGGGCAGCGTCGGGCGGAAGCCCAGCCAGTCGCCGAGGGGCTGCCCAACTCGGCGCCATCCGCTCTCCGGATCGCGCAGTGGCGGAAAGAGAGTTTCGGCAAATTGGGCGATCGCGTCGAGGCGGGCGGAATTGGCGGGCGCATCGAAGCCTCCGAGCTCGACTGTGCCTGCGCATCGGATCTGGGGCGCGCCCGATTCCGGGCAGAACATCGGCGTGAGCAAGATGCCCAATTTGGTGTGGCCGACCGGGCGGCGTAGGCTCAGGTTCGGAGGAGGCGGAATCGCAACTCCACCACTCCATTGATACGTCAGGTGGTATCCTCTCTCCGTGTCCAATGGCAGGTCATCCCCTACCGAGGCCGCGAGGCCTTTGCTATGAGCGCCGCACGCCACGACGACCTCGTCGAATCGCAGTACTGTGTCCCCTCGGCCTTCTTGGCGCACGTGCACTCCGATTTGGGCTGAGCTGCCGCCACCATCGCCAGCACCACCGCCGCCACCATCGCCAGCACCACCGCCGGCTGCACTCGCGCTCTTGGGAGCGCGCGTCTCGGGGATAATCTCGACAGCGTGTGTCCCGGAGAGAACGCGACCTAAGGGGGCACGAGCAACCGCCGCCGCTAGCGCTGTTACCAGCGCGCCCGGCGACGCCAGATGCCACGCATCGGGAAAATAGTTGCCAGTGAGCACGCGGCCCTCTGCCGCTGCTCGCTCGAACGCGGGCTCAAGTTCCAGCAGACCCGCCGCGTTGAGCGTTGCGCCACGAACGCCATGCGCCTCCCGCCTCGCCAAATCGGCCTTCGCCGCGTCGAGTGACTCAAAGAGTAAACACGCGCCGAGCTTCGTTGGCCCGCTGCCGCCAAAGGCCCGCGTGCGCTCTTCGGCTGTGAGCGACGCAAACGGAACCTGCCAGCCCGACTCGGCCGAGCGCAGCAGCGCAGCCAACGCCTGCTGTGTGGCAGCCACCTTGGAAGGCCTACAATTGGAAAGGAAGCAGCCGAGCCATCTGAGTGTTGCCGGCTGTACGGCCCAGCGTGCCAGTGCACCCAAGGGCCGCGCAAAGGCCACCGGCCCGTCGTGTCGGCTCAGCATCCCAGGAAGGCGAAAGGGCAAGGCCGGATTCTGGATGGGCGACGTTGCGTAGTTGGCGAGCACGCCGGCGTTTCCATAAGATGCCGCCGCTCGAGAGCCTGGGCGCGTCGAGTCCAGCAGCGTGACTTTGACACCTTGGTCAAGCAGGTGCAAAGCGGAGCTGCATCCCACGAAGCCTCCGCCGAGGACGCCGACGTGCTTGCGCATAAGTCAGTAGGAAACTAACTTTGTGGTCGCCCGTTAACCGTGTATAGCATATCTCGTGATATCTCGTTGAAGTAGGTGATGGGCCTGACCAGTGACAGAGTCAATGGTAAAAGATAAGGTAGGCCAACGGGACTAAGCCCGTAGGTACCGGGCGGCCTACACCGGAGAACCTATGCGGTACCGACATCGGGTAGGAGCAGGCCCATCGGGCAAGCTCGACTAGCCGACCGGCCTCGCAAGCACGGACTCCCGCGCAGGTTGCCCACGTGGTACCGCATGGTTGCCGAATGGGTACCATACTATAAGAAAGGAATATAAACGCGATCAACGGCGTCTCACTTTCTTTCGGGGAGGGGCGGGAGGGTCGCCCGTAGGCTGAACGGCCTCGACCGCTCCCCATGAGTCCGAAGGGGGAACTCGCATCTCGCAAGCGAGAGCCTCGAGGTCGTTGGCGAAGGCCAACTCTCCACGAGACGGCCAGTCCGCGATGTTGGCTTCGGAGTATACAAACTCGAACCACACATCGATCTCCAGGCAGGACGCCAAGGCCCAGAAGGTATGGACGAGGCGTGCGGAGTCTATGTCCGACGAGTAATTCTTGATCAGACAGGCAAGAGCGCCAGCGTTGTCTGTGAAGTGGATGACTTCGCGGCCGCGAAGGTCGTCACGCAGCGAATAATATACGCTGACGGCGGCCAGCAACTCAAGCTGGCCGATGTACTGCTCGCGTGCGCGCCAGTGGGCGTACACCGATGAGTCTGGGTCATACGCGGCGTAGCGCCACGTACCCCTAGGGGTCTCGGCGCCGAGCAGCCAAGGCGGGCGGCGTCCGGCCATGGCGTCGGTGGCGGCCCGGGCTTGGTCAGGTGTCTCTGGGAAGAAGACTACGAATCCCATCCCCGCAGGGCGCTCGTCCGAGGCTTCCCACCGGGCGTCAGACCAGACGAGGACCGGCGGAAGGCGAGAACGCTTGTAGCGGAACTTCCTCGGGCGAAGGCGAGGCAATCCCGACGAAGGGTCCACGAGAAGGTCTCGTATGAAGGACAAGGCTCGCCGAAGTTCATCCGAGATGACCTCCGACCTAGAGCCCAGAGAGGCTGCGTGCAGGGGCTGAAGCGCCGCTCTGCCAAAGCGGCCCACCGCCCACGAGAGTGTGAACCAGAGCCTCCCTGCGAGCTTGAGAGGACCCGCCGTAGAAGAGAAGGAGCCCATCTCGAGAATCTCTGAGATGTCCTTGGCCAGCTCAGCGAGACGGTCGGGCACAATGCCCGCCTCGGAGATGCGTTCACGCGCAAAGCGAGAGAAATCGTGCTGAACGCCCAAGAAGGTGTTGCGAAGCGACGGTGCGTCGCTCTTCGATCCTGGTTCGCCCAAGAAGGCGCCCGCAAAGGGCACGCGAAGGAGAGACGCATAATCTCGAAGCATCTGTTGGCCGCCCTTCGCAAAAGAAGGTTCCGCAACGCAAAAGTCGTCAAAGTACGACGCGCAGCAAAGTGCCAACAGGCGCGAGGCCGATTGCTGAATACAAAAGGCGAGGCGATTGAAAGCGACGACGGCTGATTTGAGGCCAAAGTTGAATCCTTCAAGGCGGAAATATTGGACAGAGGGCTCTCTGACTTCCGGGACGCCCGGGTCCCACTGTGCGAAGACGGTGAACCACGGATGCGCGCACGGCATGCGGCGGTAGGCCGCTGAAATGTCTTCCGTGCCGAGGAGAAAGGCAAAGACGGTGTCGCCTAAAAGCTCGGCGTATAGGGAGGCAGCCCGAGCAGGAAAGTCGGCCGACTCAAGCGAAAGGCGCTCAAAGAGCGTGGTGGCGAGGTTGTGTAAGGAGACGCGGGCGTTGTCGCAAGGGCGGATCTTGCCCTTCTGCTTGACTGCGAAACGAACCATTTCGCGAAATTGGTCGTCGCCACCAAAGAAAACAGCCGCGTCCTTGCGACCGCCGAGGGGAAAGGCAAACCCGTTCGCCACCTCCTCGGCAGTACGCGCCCACAAGGCCTCGTGCTCGGCGCGGCGGGCGGGGTCGGCCCCGGCGCGCGAGAGCTGCCTGTGGACCTCATCGTGCCATGCGGCGTGGTCAAGGTCGTCGATGGACACCGCGCTCGGCTGCCAATCGCGGCGAAAAGCCCCAGAGTCTGGGCATACGCCAACGGCCGGGGCGCCACAAACCAGGTCGTCGACCAGGTCGGCGTCGGGTAGCTGGCATACCTCGGATACGAGGTCGAAGAGAGCGTGATGAGGTCGCGGGAGCTTGGAATCCTGTAGCCACGAAGGGGCAAGCCCCTCGAGGGCGCGCGACCATCCTTCCAGGTCACGCGCGCATTGTACCATCGCCGAAAGGCGAGCGTTCCGGAGAACGCGAATGTCGTCACCACGCAAGTGAGCAGAACACTGCCACTCAATAGTAGCCCTGCAAGCTGGATCGAGGTCCGCTTCCATGCGCTGGCGTGGGTGGGTCATCTTGAAGGCTTCGGCGAAGTGGCTCGCGACGTCTGCGGCTCGGGCAGCCGGCGATGAAGCTGAAATATGACCGGGAACGAGGAAGTGCTGTACCAGCCAAGCCTCGTTCTTGCCGACGGGTCGCGTGTGTCCTTGAAGAAGGCATAGCGACGAAAGGGTGGCGAGGCATTTGCGCCACACGGTCGAGCGACGCATGTCGGCGCGAAGCGCGCGACATTGTTCGCGGCGCGACTCGGCGCTGCGAGTGAGCGGGCGAGAGTCGAATGACCGTCGGGACGACATCGTTTGGTGCGCCCAAACTTACGCGTCGTCGTGGGACGTAACATCCATATTTGGATGTCGGGCCTCCAAAGGAGGCACTAGTCAGTCCATGAGTCGGGGCGCGGAGCGTCTCTGAAGTAATCTCAAACGTGAGATCATCCTCCGAAAGTGTCACTGACACTTGGGCGCGCTCGAGACGAGTCGCATCGTCGCCGCAAGCATGTCGAAGACACGGCAGGAGCGCCAGGAGGGCCGCTTGGATGCGGCGCTGAAAGAGATGCCTGCGAGCCTGCAGATGGTCATCAACTACGGCGCCACCGACTACAGCAAGATGTTCGAGCTGATGGTGGAGGTCGCCGAGGCTGAGAAGAATGGCTGCGCGAAGACAGCCACGCAGCTGTGCCGCACGTTCGGGTTGGACACCGAGAAGCGGACGGAAGAGCCGGCCTTCTTGATCGCGTGCGTGGATCGATTGCTGGGGTCGCCAGGTGGGGCGGCCCTCGGACGAGACAAAGATGCGCTGCGCTCGGAAATGAAAGGCCTGCTGCGAGTGCTGCTTGGGCAATCGGGGGAGGAGGCTCGAGCATTGACAAAGGCTGGGCGACTTAGCCCGGACACGACGCCGTCGAGCGCCGCGGGCAAAGGAGGAGAAGAGCGATCCCTCGTGATCAAGAGCCAGAAGGATCGCGAAGACGAGCGGATCGCGAAGCTCTCGAGCTGGGAGGCGATGCATCCAGAGACGCATACATGGCCCGCGGCACTGCTGCCGTCTAGGGCGATGGTGCTGGCGTTCGACAAGTGGCCCGTGGCCTCAAGCTGCCCGAATGTTCGAAGGCTGAGCGAGATCATCGAGAAAGGCCGCGCACAGACGGTGCCGGCCGGTCGAGAGAGCTACCTGTTGGACCTCATCTCGGTGCTGCTCGCGATGCGCAAGGCTTACGCGGAGCCGATGCCTGAGGGATTCAAGGTCGACAAGAGGGTCGACCTGACGATGCTCGAGTGGACTCTCGATGAGGAGGACCCCAAGGATCCGAGCAAAAAGAAGAAGGAGAAGCGTCCCGCGCAGCTGTCGGGGAAGATCGTCGACAGCGCTATCCTGCATCTGATCACCGCCCTCGAGCCGCTGACGGAGAGGCAGAAGATCACCCTTGGCGACACGCTCTGGAACGAGCTCGTGAGCGAAATCTCCGTGCTGAACGGCCACTCGCTGTCACGCGCGGTCGCGAGAGTCTTCAGCTCGGACTCCCGAGTGTGGCAGGACGCGTGCAAAGAGGAGCGCAGCTCGGGGCGACGCGCCCCAGCCGCCAAAACTAGCCGTCCTGAAGAGGAGGATGAGGAGGTCACCCCTGGCGTCAAGCGCCCAAAAGGGGGCGGAAAGGGCAGAGGGTCGCCCACGCCGAACAGGCGGCGCGGCGAGGCGCCCGTGTGTCCCGAATGGGAGAAAACGGGCACGTGCGATGCGCGCGAGGAAGGGAAGTGCGGGAAGAGGCACAACCACGCATGGACCAATCTCGGGCGCGTCGCGGCCGAGAAGAAGGCGAAGAAGTGACTGGCCTCTGAGGAGAGTCCGAAGAAGAGAGTCTCATTCGCCGAGGTCGGCGGTGGTGAAGAGGGGGAAGTCGCCGAGGCGATCCGACGCGCTGGTTATTCTGCTCGAAGGCGAGCTGAGGCGCGTTACGAGGCAAGGGTGGCACCCGCAGATACTGCTGAGGCCGCCGAAGGCGGGAAACATGTGTGCGGGAGCGTGGTGGTGCTCGGTCCCGGAGACGCCTTCGTCGCGGGAGAAATCGACATACGTCGAAGCGGAGCCTCGATGGGGGTATATGGGAATCCATTAGAGATGCTCGCTGAGGGAGACCGTAATGCCGCCGTGGGAGGATACCGCGAGCTGATCACGGGGTCGAAGACCGCCTCGCAGATCGCGCGTGAGCGCAGGCTTGGGACCCCTCATGCGTCGAACGCAAAAATCCCCTTGCATCGAAGGATGCAGGCGCTCAGTAGGTTAGCTGAGCGTGTTCGTAACGGAGAGACGCTGCATCTGCGTTGTACATGCAAGCCCAGGGAATGCCATGGGGACGTGATCGCAGAATGGATCCACGCGCGCCGAGAGGAGCCGGCGGAGCCGTAGGCGCCGTGATATCATGATCGGGTGAGACCAAAAGTGGTCGTGACACGCATCGAGACGTAACCCCGCGGGTCACGTTACTAGGGAGGAGAGGGTGGGTAAAATAAAATATCAGCGCAGCAGCCTGACGGCGACCGCGGAAAGGCGAAGCGCAGAGCGCTTGACGCGTTGATATTTTCTTGAGGAAGTTGAAGTGTGAACTTCCAGTATGAAAGAGAAAGAGCGCGGAGCGCTCTTCGAGCTATGAATACGGAGAGTAGGACGTCCAGAAAGCTAGTGCGCTAACACGATAGATAAATCTTCGTTGTCGCGGAACTAACTTTGTGGTCGCCCGTTAACCGTGTATAGCATATCTCGTGATATCTCGTTGAAGTAGGTGATGGGCCTGACCAGTGACAGAGTCAATGGTAAAAGATAAGGTAGGCCAACGGGACTAAGCCCTCCAATGTACCTTCCTGGGGCACGTGGCCTCCTCTTCCATTGCTCTCACAGGCAAGTGGCCCGGACACACAACGAAAATCGCTGCGGAAAAAGGCGCTCGGAGGAACCGAACGAAAGACGTCTCCGAGAGACACGGTGCGTGACGAGAGTTCGTACTCAATCGTCAGAGTCCGAGTCGGACCCGAGGACAGGCGCCTCAAGGGCCGGGATGTTCTCAAGGACATCATAGTCCGAGCGGTCACCCCGGAGATCTGTCCAGGGCTGACCGAAGGCGGCCATGCCGCGGCGAACGGCGCGCACCCAGCGCTCATGCACGCGCACTTGGGCGCGCTTACGCCCTTCGCGGTTAGTGCCGGAAGTGTAGCGAACGCGCATCTCCGCGTCCTGGGCCGTCATGGCCGGTGGGGCTGCAGGGCGAACCGTGCCAGCTCCAGCGGCGGTCGCGGCTGCGCGATGGGCAGCGGCGTCGATGGCCTCCTGTAGGAGCGGCTCGAGTGGAATCTCCCCGTCGCCGGAGTTGAGCTTGGCGAGCCGACGCCAATGACCCATCTCGCGCTCGTCGACATCGGTCATGGCGATGTCGGGCGGGGCGTGAGGCCCGATGACCGCGAGTTGGTCAGAAGGGGAGCCGTGGCCCGAGTGGGGGACAATGCCCAGAGCGAGCCAGACGGCAGGCACGGCAAGGAGGGGCTCCATGGCCGTGAAGGCCTTGAGCGACGCGATGGCGTACTCCTTTGATGCCGTGCGAGCCGGGGCGCAGAGGCCCGTAGCCTCGAGGATCTTGCCAGCGTGGCCCCTGGGGCACACGAAGGCGGGGATACCAAACCCGATGACGCCATGCGTCTGAAGATCGAGAATGTGCTCATCGATCCATTCCCAGCGGCCGAGGAAACCTTCGGCGCGGAAGTAGACGTCGATGGGCGCCCCATCCTTGGAGAAGGAAGTGACGACCATGATGACAGGACACCCATCCGTAGATGGGGCCGAGAGAGACACCGAGGCGCGCATGACGTCGACCATCCGTAGCCGCGAGTGCAGCCAGAGGATAAGGACTTGTCGCAGCACAAGGCGATGGAAACCGGGCGGCATAGAGCGGGCCCAGTGCTCAAAAGCGTAGTACCACTTGAGAGGAATAGAACCCGCGCGCCGCTCGCGGCGCATCTTCTTACCGGGCGGGGCTGCTGCATCGACCAGCAGCGAGTCCGCTTGAAGCGGAATGCCGAGGATCTGGGCGTCGCGAAAGCCACTTCGAAGAGACGACGCGACGGTGGCGCCGCCCTGAGAGCCTTTCGCGGCAGAGAGGGCAGCAATCGAAGCCGACGTGATGCACCGGTTGAGGAGGAGGGCCGAGGCCGGAAGATGATCGGACGGCATGAAGGCGACGAGGGCGGCGAGTGCGCGCCGAACTTTCGCGAGCGCAGCCCCCTCGGAGCTGGCTCGTAGCAGGAGAAGCTGCGTGAGTGCCTCATCCCGATCAAGTTCAGACGGGGTCTGAAGGACTGCTAAAGGACCGCCCAGCATGTGGTCGCGGAGCTTCGGGCCGAGTATGGACGCGAGCCATGCCGCGGCGTTGCGCTTCTTATAGTCCTGCACGTCCGCGTACGTGACGTGGAGGTCCTTCTCGGCTTGCGTCAGCCGGCGGCGGCGCCTGGTGAACGCGCTAACCTCGAGGTTGAAGAAACCCTCAATGGGAGGAGGAGGAAGAGCCAGCTCTGCAAGAGGGCGCTTCTTGGCCCGAGCGGGCGGCCCTTCGGTCTTCGTATAGGCTCGCCGAGAGGGCCCACGGGAGGCTCTGGGCGGCGCCATACTGCGTCGCATCAAGTCCTGCGCGGAGACGGCCGCGACGGACGCGGCCGAGAAATCCGAGGCGGAGGAAGAGCGCACTGACGCGGAGTGGCGCGGAGAGGATCTCCGAGGAAGAGAGGACGAGGAGGCACCGAGTGCACCTGTCGATGGAACCAGCGGCGAACTCTCGGGCGCCGAGGATGGAACAGCGCGGGCGTTGTTCGGAAGTCGCACTGGGGGCGACGGGACGGCGCGAGCGACCGAAGGAAGGTCGCGGAACGACGCCTTGCGCACTGGCGCTGAGGATGAGGAGCTCAGCTGCGAAGCAGCCGAGAAAGGGGAAGGCGTGACCGCCCTCGCCGTCCTCAGACGAGTGTCAAGCCTCGCGCAATGCGAAACCGATTCAAGCATCGCGCAGTGCGAAGCCGATTCAGAAAAGTTTGTTTTGTCTCACCGGACCGTACCTAACGAGGCGGGTAACCATCGGGCGGCTAGCGAACCCCCCCTTGGCAGAGGGCGGTTCGTTTGCAACCTCCCTACGAGGAACCCCCACAAGTATAACGGCCTATACGGTCCGGGGTTCATCAGTGTGATGACACCCGGTGACCCCTTAACCCCCCCCTCCCGACACATCGAACCCCTCTTTTCCGTAGGGGAAGTTCGGGAGGTTGTGGAAAAACCATCCACCCTGGGGAGGATTTTTCGATGCGTTTCACGGCCCGCCCCCGGATGGGGGGGCGTCGCGCCGTAGGGCGAAGGTGTCGTGGTGGTCCTCGTCGTGACCGACCCCTTATGGGGAGCCGGCCGCGCCCACCCCCTGAGGGGGAGGGCGGTGACGAGATTGGTTCCTGCGCGGATATCGGTTGCAAAGTGTCAGTTAATAAGTCAATGGATTACGGGTGCCAATCAGGATTCCGCAGAAATCATCAAAAATCAAGGTCTGCAATCCTGCATCGATTTTGCGGAATTCCCTTGGCGGAATAACGCGACGTCGTCGTCAAGAAGAACATGTCGCACATCTGGTTCGGAGCTCGGGCGTGCGCTGCGCTGATGTCGTTGGGGCGAGTCGCGGAGCGGTGCGCGTCATAGGGAATCTGCTGGTTTCGGGGCGGGCGCTTCGGGCAAGGTCAGCGATTGTGAGTGGCATGTCAAGGTGGGCGTGCAGAGCTCTGCATTCGTTCGTTTGTCGAGATTTGGTCGTGAGCAGATGGGAGTACCAATCGCCACCCTGCCTCTTCAAGAAGATGCTCGTGCATCCTTGAAGGAGGTATTCGTCGTTGAGGCCGTGCGTGTATGGCGCCGCCGTTCTGCGAGAAGCAAGCAGGGTGAGCGGTGGACGCGCGGCGATCCTTAGCTGTCGTGTGGTACGCATGAATTAACGAAACTGCCATGCGAAGCCGATTCACTCAGTATCAACGCGTCAAGCGCGAAAATATCAGCGCAGCAGCCTGACGGCGACCGCGGAAAGGCGAAGCGCAGAGCGCTTGACGCGTTGATATTTTCTTGAGGAAGTTGAAGTGTGAACTTCCAGTATGAAAGAGAAAGAGCGCGGAGCGCTCTTCGAGCTATGAATACGGAGAGTAGGACGTCCAGAAAGCTAGTGCGCTAACACGATAGATAAATCTTCGTTGTCGCGGAATTCCTGAGTAAAGGAGTCCGAGTAAAGTCAAGTCAATTCGACTTGGCTTGACAACTTGGAAAAGCGCCCTAAACCGGTTCGAGAACACCGTGGTGAGCCGGAACACAGTCGACGCAGGGAACTTGGTTTCTCACTGGTTTCTCCGCCTTTGGCGCCCCTTCGCCGGCGGCCTTGACGGCCGACGGGCCGCTGCGAGCAACGGCGGCCGCCAGCAGAGGAGAGTTCGCCCGTCGCCGCACGCCAGCAGCGCCGGCAGCGCGAGCAGCCCGTCCGAGGCACCCGCCGCCGAGGTGTACCGACCGAGCGCGAGCTGGGCGGAGGCCAACGCGCTGGGCATCATGTGAACGGGACGGGCGTACCCGCGCCCGTGGAGAGCGCCGAGGACATGGCCGAGCGTCATCGGCTGCCGGCGTGGCTCCGGCACAACATGGTCGAGGCGGGCTACCATGAATTGACCCGCGTGCAGATGCAGGCGGTTCCGCTGCTCAGCTCGAGGTACCCGCGTGCGCGCCGAAGGGCTCGGGCAAGACGGCGGCGTTCCTGATCCCGATGCTCGCGCGGCTCGGCGCGCCGCAGCGGCGCGGGCTGCGCGCGCTCGCCATCGCGCCCACGCAGGAGCTCGCGCGCCAGACGCATCGGGAGCTGCTCAAGCTGGCGGCCGGCTCGGGCTTGGGCGCGTTCACCAGGAACCTCGCGGCGGCCGCGTGCGCTCACGCCGAGCGCGGCGGCGGCGTCGGCGTCGTCGTCGTCGTCGTCGTCGTCGGTTTGTCCACCGACATTTGGCGCCGGTAAGACGTGATGGTGTGCACGCCGCTGCGGCTGGGTGTCGCTGCTGCCAGGGCGCGCTGACGCTCGCGTCCCTCGAGTACCTGGTGCTGGACGACAAGCTGTTCGAGCTCCGGTTCCTCGAGCAGTGCGACGAGGTGCTCGCCGCATACGATGGCGCGACGGTGCAGCGCTGCCTCTTCTCGGCGACGATGCCGCCCGCGGTCGAGGACCTGATGCACTCGGTGCTGCCCGGTCCAGGTGGTTGTGGGCGAGAAGAACGCGGCGGCGGACACGGTGGAGCAGTCGCTCCGTCTTCTGCGGGCGCGAGGACGGCAGGCTCGTCGCGCTGGGCCAGATGGTGCGCGAGGGGCTGGCTGCGGCCGCCGTTGCTCATCTTCGTCCAGTCCGTCGAGCGGGCGATGCAGCTCTTCCACGCGCTCGTGTACGACGGGCTGCGCGTGGGCGTGCTGCACGCGGAGCGCACAGCCGCGCGAGGCCGGCGGCGGCGGCGGACGCGGCGAGCGGCGGTGGCGCGGCGCCCGACGACGCCGAGGCGGCCGACGGGGGCGAGGCGGCACGGCCACGGAACGCAAGTGGATCACAGGCGTGAGGCGACGAGCGCGGCGCAGAGGTGGGCGAGGAGCCGAGGACACAAGAGTGAGACTCCTCAGATATTAAAGAACATAGTGAGGATCAGTGATCCTGAGGTGTTGGACGCGGTAAAAGTTTGCGAGACGGAGTCACACGAGTCACACGAAGGACGCAAACCACGGCCGCTCGGCCGAGGCGCTCTGAGCACGCGGGAGAGGCGTGCCGAGCGCCTTGGCCGAGCGCCGGGTGCTGAGCATGGGCGGGGTACGGCGACGGGTGCAGCCGAGTGCACCGCACTGTATCGGCTCGGCGGTCTGATGGCCTAGCGTGAGGCGGCGGCTCGTCGCGGCGCGCCGCCGTGTGCTCGGAAGCGGGCGTGGTCTCGTCGTGGCGTGGGCGGACGTGGGGGTCGCGTCGGGGGCGCGGTGACGGTGCGTGGCGGCGGGCGGTGTGGTTGGCGCGCGCGCCAGATCGTCGGTGGGCTCCGTCGCGGTGCGTCTCCCGTCGATTGGCTCGGGCGGCATTGGCTCGTGAGGCATTCGTGCGGCAGCTCGGAGGAACAAAAAGGCGGGTCGCGTCGGGGGCGCGGTGACGGTGCGTGGCGGCGGGCGGTGAGGTGGGCGGCGCGCACGCCGGATCGTCGGTGGGCTGCGTCGCGGCGCGTCTCCCGTCGATTGGCTCGGGCGGGGCGGCATATTCGTGAGGCCGCCATTCGTGGGACAATCGCGGGCGCTCGGGCAAGGAAAAGGGCGGCGAGGATCAAATTCAGACGCCGCCGGTAAGTTTTGTAACGGTTGCAACCCTACCCTTCGCGTTGGACGTCGGAATACTAAAAATTACGGATTAGCGATGTCCTTACCCATCCGCGCGTGAGCAGCCCCGCAGGTAGTATGAGAAGAGAAGCGCAGTCGGCCGCTGAAGGCGGCTGGCGTGTTTCGCTTTCTCCCTGCGTTCGGCGCAAAGACAGAGCGACCCTCGCGATTGCGGCTTCTGACGGCGGCGCGTGCAAGCGTTACCCCCGAAAGAGGAAAGCTGTGATTTCGTGAGGTGTCGCAGGGTTTTCGGACCCTGACCACTGAGAGCTCCCGCGGCCGCCCTGTATGGGGCGTGCGAGCTGGGCAGCGCCTCTGCGGTAGATCGGAAC
>Ga0210246_100382_pt1 | contig 40542 bp, 30 predicted proteins | sample ChrtobMetaP3_8mM_FD_155469 | JGI IMG/M metagenome (GOLD analysis project Ga0210246, IMG submission 155469) | Chrysochromulina tobin associated microbial communities from unialgal haptophyte culture, Seattle, Washington, United States - P3_8mM | ecosystem: Host-associated > Algae > Haptophytes >...
AGTGCCACTGAGTGCGACTGAGTGCCACTGATTGCCACTGAGTGCCACTGAGTGCCACTGATTGCCACTGAGTGCCACTGATTGCCACTGAGTGCCACTGAGTGCCACTGATTGCCACTGAGTGCCACCGCGTGCCACTGATTGCCACTGAGTGCCACTGAGTGCCACTGAGTGCCACTGAGTGCCACTGAGTGCCACTGATTGCCACTGAGTGCCACTGAGTGCCACTGATTGCCACTGAGTGCCACTGATTGCCACTGAGTGCCACTGAGTGCCACTGAGTGCCACTGAGTGCCACTGATTGCCACTGAGTGCCACTGAGTGCCACTGATTGCCACTGATTGCCACTGATTGCCACTGAGTGCCACTGAGTGCCACTGATTGCCACTGATTGCCACCGCGTGCCACCGAGTGCGATTGAGTGCGATTGAGTGCCACTGAGTGCCACTGATTGCGCTCGCGGCGCAGGCGGTGCAAGCGAGCACGGAGCGCGACGAGTTGCGACGCGGCATGGCGGCATGGCAGCAGCAGCTGCTCAGCTCGAGCGAGCAGCAGCTGCATCGGCAGGAGGAGAAGTTGCGGTCGGCGCACCACGCGGCGCTCTCGGCCCTCCAAGAGAGGCTGCTGCAGGTGCGCTGACTACGGACTGATTGCGGACTGATTGCGGACTGATTGCGGACTGATTGCGTCCCGATGGCGGACTGATGGCGGACTGATGGCGGACTGATTGCGTCCCGATGGCGGACCGATGGCGGCCTGATTGCGTCCCGATTGCGTTTGGTGCGTGCAGGAGCGTGCGACCCACGGACTGATTGCACTGATTGCACTGATTGCACCGATTGCACTGATTGCGTGCAGGAGCGTGCGACCCACGGGCGAGCAATGCGCCTCGCGCGCCAGCAAGCCTCTGCCGACCTGCAGATGGCGCGCGACGCGTGGGCGCATGAGAGGCGGGTCGGCGGGCTCGGGCAAGGGGGCGCCGTCTTGGGCGGCGCGGGCGCGTCGTCAGGCTCGCAGACGTCCATCCAGCAGAGCATGCAGCAGCTCGCGGCGGAGAATGGCAGGCTGCACGCCGCCGCCGCCGCCTCGCAGCACCGTTACGAGAGCGCTCTCACGGCGTTGCATGCGCGTGACGTGGCACTCAAGGCGCTCGAGGCGACGCTCGTCGCTCTGCAGGCGAGCACGCCGCCGTTTCCCCACTCGGCGGCGACGCACCCGCCCCCCCCGACCCAGCCCGGGCCGGCGGCGGTCATGGCACGCCAGCTCGTCAACGCCAAGTTGGCCGAGGCCGACCTGCGCCGTAAGCTGCGCGTCGCCTCGCGGTCCGAGGTCGCGCTGCGTGACGAGATCGCATCTCGCGACGCTCGGATACGCGAGCTCCGATCTGGCGGCGAGCTCCGATCTGGCGGCGGCCAGGCCGGCGGCGCGGGCGGCGGCGCGGGCGGCGGCGCGGGGGGTAGCCTCGGTGCGGCAGGCTCGTCTGACTTCGCTCCGCCGCCCGCTCCGTACCTCACCCTCACCGACGCCTATGCGCCCACGGAAGCTCATTGGGAGAGTCATTTGAACCCGCGGGGAGGGCTGCGCGCCCAGCTCGCGCGTATGAAGGAGGAGCTCGAGGCGGCGCGTCGGGAACTCGCCCTCGAGCGTGCGAGCGGCGGCGGTGCGGGCGCCGATGTCGACTGGCAGGGTGTGCAGCTCTCTGATGACCTCTGATGACCTCTGATGACCTCTGATGACCTTCGATGACCACTGATGACCTCTGATGACCTCTGATGACCTCTGATGACCTCGCTCATCAGGAGTAATCACGCGCCTGGCGGCCGTTGAACGCGAGAAGCGGCATCTCGCGTCCGAGCTACGAGAGAGCCGGCGCCGTGTTGAGCACCACGAGGGCGTCGGCTCGACTGCGCTGGTGCCGGGCGGCGCGGAGGAGCGCACGCTGCAGCTGCTCCGTCAGACGAGCGCGGCGGACGAGGCGGCGTCGACGGAGCGGAGGGCGCACCTGCGCGCGGCGGTGCGCTCTTTTGATCTCCCTTGAGCTCCCTTGAGCTCCCTTGAGCTCCCTTGATGACCCTTGATGACCCTTGATGACCCTTGATGACCCTTGATGACCCTTGATCTCGGGCGCACCTGCGCGCGGTGGTGAGCGCGGCGGTGCGAGCGAGCTCCGATCTCGCGGGGTGCCTGATGGACGTCATCATGACCTCTGATGACGCCCTTGATTGCCTCCCTCATCAGGTGCGCGAGCTCCGATCTCGCGGGGTGCTCGGCGACGACGGCGAGGAGAATATGCACGTGCTCGTCGAGGCAGTCGAGCTGCTCGCGGCGCAGCTCTCAGCCATGCCACCGCCCATGCCGCCGCCCATGCCGCCGCCGTCGCCCTGGACGGGCGTGGGGGACGGACCGCCCAACACGGCGCCCATGCCGCCGCCGACGCCGCCCAGGGAGCGGCACCCCTCGTACGCCCAACACGGCGCCGAGACGCCCACGAAGCAGCCCCGTCCAGTCTCCGCGCCGTCTCGGGCGTCACCCCGCGACGCCCAGGGAGCGGCGCTGGTCGAGAGGCTCTCGCGCCAGCTGCTGGCCGAGCAGCAGGCGAGCGCCCAGCTGATTGCCTCTGATTGCCTCTGAGTGCCTTTGATTGCCTCTGATTGCCTCTGATTGCGAGTGCCTCTGAGTGCCTCTGATTGCGATTGCCTCTGATGGCCTCTGATTGCCTCCCTCATCAGGAGAGCGCCCAGCTGCGCGTGCGGCTGCAGCAGATGATCGCTGCGGCACGGGTGGCGCCGCTGCCTCATATGGAGCACACCGACCCAATCGGCCTGCCCAATGCATACGTCCCAATGCCGATGAGCGCACCCTCGGCCATCGAGGCGCCGCCGCCGCCGGGCTCGGGCGCCGTCGCGGCCGCCGTCGCGGGCGCCGTCGCGGGCGCCGTCTCGTGGGCGCCCGAGACGGCGGGGGCAGATTGGGGCGAGATGCCAACCTCGGCGGAGATTGAGGCGCGGGAGGCGGCGGCGAGGCGCGCGGCGGCGGATGCTCGGCTACAAACGCAGCTCCTCGAGGAGCAACTGGCAGCGCGACGGCTACAAGGCGAGCTGGCGAGCGCACAGCAATGCCACGCGATCGAGCAGGCCGAGCTGTCGGAGCGGGTGCGATCTCCCTTGATCTCCCTTGATGACACTTGATTACCCTTGATTACCCTTGATGACCCTTGATTGCCCATTGATTACCCTTGATTACCCTAGGAGCTGTCGGAGCGGGTGCGATCTCCCTTGATCTCCCTTGATGACACTTGATGACCCTTGATGACCCTTGATGACCCTTGATTGCCCATTGATTGCCCTTGATTACCCTAGGAGCTGTCGGAGCGGGTGCACGACCTCCCTTGATCTCCCTTGATGACCCTTGATGACCCTTGATTACCCTAGGAGCTGTCGGAGCGGGTGCGCGTCCTCACCCTCGCGCCGCACGCCTCCCTGGCCTGCATGCAAGTGCTCACCACGGCGCGCCCTCCCTCCCCACAGGTGCGCGTCCTCACCCTCGCGCAGCACGCCTCGCGCGCGCAGCACAAGGAGCAAGCCGCCAAGATGGACGAGCTTGCCGCCAAGCTGGCGGACGCAGAGGAGCGAGCCAAGAAGAGCCTCGCTGACTACCAGGCCATCGTCACCGACCTCGCTCAACGTCGCGCGGCCGAGCGCGCCAAAACTTCCCCACACCGGCTGCCAGCGGAGCCCAACACGGCGCCCCCCGGCCGGGCGGCGATCTCGAGCGCTGTCTCGGGCACGCCCGGCCGCGCCGCTCGCGCTGGCGGCCTCGCCGGAGCCGCCGCCGGCGCGGCAGCAGCAGCCAGCGCCGGCGGTGGCGCGGAGCTCAAGATTGAGGCGGCACTCACGGGGGCGCCTCTCGCCGTCAAGCTGCAGGCGCGATCTCCCTTGATCTCCATTGATCTCCATTGATCACAACTGATCTCCCTTGATGACCCTTGATCTCGCTTCATCACCCTTGCTTGATCTCCCTTGATGGCCCTTGATGACCCTTGATGACCTTTGATGATCCAAGGAGCTCATCGCCTCCCTAAGCTGCAGGTGCTGCGCGCTGAGCTCCGGGCGGAGAGACGGCGTGGGACTGCCACGGAGGCGGCGCTGCGCTCGACCCTCGCCGATCTCGAGGCGGAGATGCGAGATCTCGAGGCGGAGATGGCGCTCAGGGAGGAGAGGGGCACGATGCTCGTCGGAGTCGTCGGTGAACGGCTAGCCGCGATCCGGAGCCTCTGAGTGCCACTGATTGCCACTGATTGCCTCTGAGTGCCACTGAGTGCCACTAATTGCCACTGAGTGCCACTGATTGCCTCTGAGTGCCACTAATTGCGACTCATGACCACTCATTGCCTCTCATTCTCGCTAATTGCCGTGGATTGCAGGTGAACGGCTCGCCGCGATCCGGAGCCACCAGGAGGCCGACGTGGAGGCGCTGTCTCGGGCGCACGTGGAGGCGCTGTCTCGGGCGCACGCCGAGGCGCTGTCTCGGGCGCACGCCGACCTCGCGGCGGCGGAGTCGGAGCTCGCGGAGGCCGAGATGAGCATGGCGCAGCAGCAGGCGCACACGGACGCGCAGGCGCTCGAGATGCAAGCACTCCGCGACGCGCACGCGGCCTTGGAGCGCCGTCTCGAGCACGCGGCCTCGGAGGGCGAGGCCGAGGCCGCGCCCGCCGTGGTGGTGCAGCCCGCGCGCGGAGAGGCCCACCTCGGGCAGCCGCCGCCGCCGCCCACGGCGAGCGCAGCAGCGGCGGCAGTGGACTCGTCCGCTGCGGAAGCAGCCGCGAGCGCCGTCTCGGGCGCCGTGGCGACTCTCGGTACCACGGCGCTCAGCACGGCGCTGGACGAGGGGGCGGGTGCGCCCCCCACGGCGCTCAGCACGGCGCTTCGCGCGGAGCTCGAGCAGCTTCGTGTGGCGTTGCATGAGGAGCGGCAGCGCACGGAGCGCGTGCTCGAGGAACTGAGCGCGTCCAAGGCGGCGGCGGCGGCGGCGGCGGCGGCCGAGGCGGCGGCGGCGGCGGCCGGGGATGATCGCAGCAGCAGCAGCCTTCCGCAGAGGCCAGTGGCGGCGGCGGCGGCAGCTGCTCAAGACGACGCATCCTCACCGGCGGCGGAGGGCGCGCCTCTCCTTCAACGGCCGAGCGAGCTCGAGCGCGAGATCAGCGAGCTCCGTGCCGCCGTCGAGGAGGCGCGCGGGCAGGGCGAGCAGGCGGCGCATGAGGCGCAGATGGCGCGGCAGCAAAAGGAGGAGGCGCTGCAGCAGGCGCAGCAGGCGCAGCTGGCGCTGCAGCAGGCGCAGCAGCAGGCGCAGCAGGCGCTCCAGCGTGAGAGCGAGCAGGCGGAGCGGCAGGTAACCCAGCTACGACTTCACAAGGAGCACTCACAGCAGCAGCTGCAGGCGGTGCAGGCGGTGCAGCAGCAGCAGCAGCTGGACCTCGAGCACGCCGAACGGCTCGCGCAGCAGGCGCAGCGCGAGAGCGAGCAGGCGAAGCAGCAGCTGCAGGCGCTGCGCCGCGAGAGCGACCTGGCGACGCGGCAGGTGGAGCAGCTGCAGACGGAGAAGTGTGAATGTGAACGGCAGGTGGAGCAGCTGCAGACGGAGAAGGACCGAATCGAGCGCGACGCGGAGCAAGCCCAACGGGAGGTGGAGGAGGCGCGGCGGGACGCGGCGCACTCGAAGCGGAAGGCCGAGCAGGCGGAGCGCGCGGCGGAGCAAGCCCGCCGCCATGCCGAGGGCGCCCACGAGGACGCGCGTCGACAGAGTGACGAAACGCAACGGCAGGTGGACGAGGCCAAGGCTCAAGTTGAGCTGGGGCGTCGTCAGCGGGAGGAGGCGCGGCGGGAGGCGGAGGCGGCCAAGATGGAGGCGGAGGCGGCGCGGCGCGAGGCCGACGTGGCGGTGCGCGAGGCCGAGGCGGCGGCGCGCGAGGCCGAGGCGGCGCGCGTGCAGGCTGCCGAGTGGAGGAGCGAGTGCGATGGTGTGAAGCGCCAGTGTGAAGCGCTCACGCGAGCGTCGGACGAGATGCAATCTCGCGCCGAGGAGGGCGCGCGCCATCTCGAGCTCGTGCGCCGCCAGAGCGACGAGCGGCAGCGGGAGCACGAGGAGGCACGCCGGCAGCGCGACGAGATGCGCCGGCTGGTGGACGACACGAGATCTCAGCTCGTCGAGGCGCGTCTCGTGAGCGAGCGGAGCCGTGGCGAGAGTGACGAAACGAGATCGCAGCTCGAGGAGGCGAGATCGCAGCTCGAGGCGGCGAGCTCGCAGCTCGAGGCGGCGAGATCGCGCAGCTCCGAGGCGCGGCGGGAGGTCGAGGCGGCGCGGATCGAGACCGAGACGGCGCGTTCGCGCCTCGTCGAGGTCGAGCGCCTCCTGCAGTCCAGCCAGGCGCAGGCGGCCGAGCTCAGCCAGCAGCTCGCCGACGCGCACGAGCTCAGCGCCCGTCACGCCGCGTTGCAAGCCGAGCTCGACGAGCAGCGGCGCGAGGCCGACGGGCTGCGGCAGCGGGCGGCTGAGGCGCAGCGCCAGCTCGAGGCGCGCCGTCGTGAGCGCGACGAGGCGGAGCAGGCGCTGCGAGAGGCCGAGAGCGACGGCAGCCGCCGCCTCGAGGCGGCCCAGGCGGAGGCGGAGCACTGGCGCTCGGAGGCGGACCAGCTCAGGCGCTCCCTCGAGGCCACGCGGATGAGCGCGCTGTGGCGGAAGGCGAGCACGCTCGCGCGCGCGGGCGCCGCGGCCGAGGCGAGCGAGGCGCAGCTCGCGCAGATGCGCCACGAGCTCGCGAGCTTGCGCGCGGCCTCGACCCTCCGGGGCGTTTCCTCGCGCACGCTGCTCTCTCGCTCGCGGGACGGGACCAAGGCGGCCGAGGAGGCGGCCGCGGCGGCGACGGCCGATCTTGAGGGCGCGGCGGCCAGGGCGCGGAGGGCGGAGGAGGCGGCGGCCGCCGCCGTGGCCGCCATGGAGGCGGCGGCCGCCAAGGCGCAGCAGGCGGAGCAGTCGGCCGCGGCGGCCGCCGCCGAAAAGGCGAGCGCGGTCCGCGGGGCCGAGGCGGAGATCGCGCGAGCTCTGGCAGCTCGCGATGCGGCGAGCGCGCGCGCCGTGTCGGCGGAGGCGACGTCGGCGGCGGCCGCTGCTGAGAGGGAGGAGGCTGTGCGTGCGGCGGAGCGTAACGTGGCGTCCGCGCTGCAGCTGCGCGACGCGGCCTCGGCACGGGCGACCGAGGCGGCGCAGGCTAGGGCACGCGCCGAGGCGGAGGCGAAGGCGGCGGAGGCCGCGGCCGAGTCGGCGATCCGCTCCGCCACGCTGGAGCACGAGGCGGCCAAGGCCCTGGCGCAGAGAGCCGAGGCCAGCGCCGAGGCCAAGGCGAGCAGCGCGACCGAGGCGGCGGAGGCGGCGGTGAAGGAGGCGCACCTGCGCTCCCTCGATCTCGAGGCGCAGCTCGCGTCGAGCTCGCGCGAGCTCGCGCAGCTGCGCGACGAGCTCGCGCGGGAGAGGAGCGCGAGCGCACGCCGGCTCGAGGCAGCCGAGGCGGCGGCGGCGCGGCTCGAGCGGAGCGAGCGGGAGCTGCTCGCGCGTGGGGAGGCGCTCGAGGCGGCGCGTGCGAGGGAGGCGGCCCGCGAGGCGGCGAGAGAGGCGGCGGTGGAGGCGGCGCGCCAAGCGGACGCGCAGGCGGCGGCGGCGGCGGCGCAGGCGGCGGTGGAGCAGGCGCGCGAAGCGGAGAGGAAGGCACGATCAGATGCGGAAGAGGCGCGGGCGCGCGCGAGGGCGGCTGTGGAGGAAGCCAAGGCACAGACCCAGACGGCCCACGACGACGCGCGCGTCGCCAAGGCGGAGGCTGCTTCGGCTCGTTCGGAGCTGCACCGCGCGCAAGAGGCGACCAAGACGGCGCGTGCGGCGCAGGCAGAGGCCGAGATGGCGGCGGCAGCGGCGGCGGCGGCCGAGGCGAACGCCAAGGCGCGGGCCGGCCTCAAGGTCACCGAAGCCCACGGAGCGACCGAAGCCAAGCTCGTGGCCGAAGCCCGGGCCGCGGTGGCGGCCGAGGCCCAGGCGGCGGCCGAGGCGGCGGCGGCGGCCGCGAGCTTGGCGGAGAAGGGAGCTCGAGCGGAGCTGGACGCTACCGCCAAGGCCGCGGCGGTGGCGGTGGCGGCGGCGCAAGCGCGCGCGCACGAAGCCGAGTCCAAGGCACGCAGCTCCATCGAAGAAGTCAAGGCGCGCGCGAGGGCGGCTGTGGAGGAAGCCAAGGCACAGACCCAGACGGCCCACGACGACGCGCGCGCCGCCAAGGCGGAGGCGGCTTCGGCTCGTTCAGAGCTGCACCGCGCCCAAGAGGCGACCAAGACGGCGCGTGCGGCGCAGGCAGAGGCCGAGATGGCGGCGGCGTCGGCGGCGGCGGCCGAGGCGAACGCCAAAGCGCGAGCGGCGGCGAAGGCGGCGGAGGCGTTCGCGGCGATCGAGGCCAAGGGCGTGGCCGAAGCCAAAGTGGAGGCAGCGCGGGCGGAGGCCGACTTGGCGCGCGCGGAGGCGGCGCGGGCGGACAAGGGGCGTGCGGAGGCGCGAAACGACGCGTTGCAGGCCAAGGCGCGGTCCGAGGCGTCGCTCGATGTGAGTGTCGTTAATTGCCTCTTGATGGCCTCTTCTGATTGCCTCTGATTGCCTCTGATTGCACAGGTCCGAGGCGTCGCTTGATGTGAGAGCGCGCGTGCAGACGCCCTCCTTGGCTGATTGCTGCTGATGACCCTCTGACAGCCTCTGATTGCTTTCTTCATCAGGTGAGAGCGCGCGCGCAGAGGCCCTCCTTGGCTGATTGCTGCTGATGACCCTCTGACAGCCTCTGATTGCTTTCCTCATCAGGTGAGAGCGCGCGCAGAGGCCCCCCTTGGCTGATTGCTGCTGATGTCCCTCTGACAGCCTCTGATTGCTTTCCTCATCAGGTGAGAGCGCGCGCACAGGCCCCCCTTGGCTGATTGCTGCTGATGACCCTCTGACAGCCTCTGATTGCTTTCCTCATCAGGTGAGAGCGCGCGCAGAGGCCCAGGCACACGCAGCCAAGGCGGAGGCTGCGAGGGCTGAGGCGGCGAGGTCCGAGGCCGTTGAGGCCGCCAGGACGGCAGGGGCGCGAGCGGAGGCGGCAGAGGCGGCCAAGGCGGCCGCTGTTAAGGCCGAGGCCGCCGCGACGGCGCGGGAAGAGGCCGCAGAGGCGGCAAGGGCGACTGCAGAGGCGGCCAGGGCAAGTGCGGAAGCGGCGAGGGCGGAGGCTGTACTGGCCGAAGCGGCGGCGGTGGCGAGGGCGGAGGCCGCGGAGGCAGCCAAGGCGGACGCTGTGAGGGCTGAGGCGGCGGCCCTTGCCCGCGCCGAGGCGGCGGAGGCGGCGAGGGAGGCGGCGGAGGCGGCGAGGGCGGCGTCGGCGGAGGCGGCGAGGGCGCTCAGCACGGCGCGGTCCCAGCCGCCGGTGCAAGCACAGTCCTTACGGGCCGCCGAGCCCGAGACGCGCCGTGCTGAGCAGCTGGCCGAGCAGCTGGCCGCCGTGCAGACGGAGCTGGCGGAGGCGCGCGCGGCGCTCCTCGGGCAGCCGCTCCGAGCCGACCAGGCCGCCGCCGTCCAAGCCGCCGCCGCCGGCAGGGTGGACAGAGTGGACAGGGTGGACATTGTCCTGCCGAGTCCGGCCACGTCCCCAGCCGTTGAAGGTCAAGTCGCTCCATTGACGAACCAACCGTTGACGAACCAGCCGTTGACGAACCAGGGTCCCGTCGAGAAGGACGTGAGAGCGCTCGAGCGCCGTACTGAGCGCCAGTTGGAGCTCGAGCACTCGACGGCCGAGGCGCTGCGCGCGCAGCTCGCCGCCCAGGCCGAGCTGCACCTCGCGCAGCTCGCCGCCCAAGCCGAGGCTCACCAAGCCCAGCAGAGGGAGATGGCGGAGCGTCATCGTGCAGCCCTCGCCGAGAAGCGCGAGGAGAAGAAGAGCCTCGCGAAGCAGCTGGCCGACGTGAGCAAGGCGCAGCGGCGTGAAGAGAAGCGAGCGTCGGACAAGAGCGCCGAGTTGAGCGAGGACCTCGAGAAGCTGCGCGCCGAGCTGAGCACTGTGGAGGCCGAGCGGCGGGAGCTCGAGGAGGCGGCGAGATCGCGCCTCAAATCGCTCAAGGCGCTGCAGGAGGATGCGGCGAGGGCGATCAAGGCGCTCCATGCCGAGCGCGCCGAGAAGACGCAGCTCGAGAGCCGGCTGGCGCATTCGATCGCCGAGGTTGGCTCGCACAAGTCCGCCGTGTCGCGGCTGACGAAAGAGGTGGCCGCCAAGCACGCACCTGATTGCACCGGATTGCACCGGATGGCACCCGATGGCCTCACTCATCAGGTGGCCTAAGGACGCACCTGATTCAGGTGGCCTAAGGACGCACCTGATTGCACCTGATTGCACCTGATTGCACCGGATGGCCTCCCTCATCAGGTGGCCGCCAAGGACGCTCAGTTGCGCGAGGTGCGCGCGCGCCTCGAGGAGCGATCTGCCGCGAGCCTGGGCCACGAGGACGAGCGCAAGCGGCTCGAGGAGAAGCTCAAGGGGATGCAGGGCGAGCTCGCACGTCGAGATCGTCAAGCAAGCGATCTCAAAGCGAAGGTGGATCCCCTCGAAGGCTTGCACAAGTCCTCATTGCACCTGAGTGCCCCTGAGTGCACTTGAGTGCACCTGAGTGCACCTGAGTGCACATGATTGCACCTGAGTGCACCTGATTGCTTTGGATGGCCTCCCTCATCAGGTGGATCAGCTCGAGGGCAGCCTGCTGAGTGAGAAGAGCGCCGTCGAGGAGCGCGCGGCGCAGTCCGCCGCCGAGCCCCTGAGGCGGGCCCTCGAGCGCAAGGAAACCGCGCTGCGCTCGATGAAGCTCAAGCTCGAGGTGGTTCAGGCGGAGCTGAGTGGCAGCCGGGCGGAGCTTGAAGGCGCCAAGGCGGAGGTGGCGAAGCGCGAGGCGAGGACGCGCAAGCAATCCGAGGCGGCGCACGCAGCGCTCGGTGTGCAGCTCGACAGGGCGCACGCCGACCGTGATGAGCTTCGGCTGCTCCTCCATCGGATCGCCCATGTCCTCGAGCAGACAAGGACGAGTAGAGAAGCGACCGAGGCGGCCGGCCAGCGGCGCGCCGTCGCGGGCGGTACCACGGGTTCGTCAGCGCTACGCGAGCTCGGCGAGCTCGGCGGAGATTTGGAGCTCGCTGCCAACGAGGACATGCAAGTGAGTGCGCTGGCCCACTCGCTGCTGCAGCTCTCTCCCGAGCAGCTCGGGCTGAGGCCGCGCACCGAGATCGGGGGCGAGATGGTGAGCGGCCAGGGGGGCGCGAGCGAGAACGCGCCACCGCAGCTGCTGCTCACGTCCGCTGCCGATGTGGCAGCGGCCACGAGCACCTCGCGGCATCAGAAGCAGCTCAGGACGGCGCTCTCGGAGCCGTTGGACGCGCAGGTGCGTTGATTGCCACTGATGATCTGCCTTGCATGCACGTGCTCACCACGGCGCTCTCGGAGCCGTTGGACGCACAGGCCGCGTTCACCATCTTCTCGCGCCTCGTGCAGCAGCTGCCGCCATCCGGGGCGGCGCAGCAGCGCGGGACGGACGAGGCGGTGCAGCAGGCGCTCCATGAGTACGAGGCGATGCTCCGTCAGATCCGCTCGCAAGTCGTCACCGAGAAGGCGGACTACGAAGTCAAGCTCGCGCAGCGAGATCGCGTGATTGCGGGGCTGCGCGTCCGGCTGCAGGTGAGTGTCGTTAATTGCATCTTGATGGCCTCTTCTGATTGCCTCTGATTGCCGCTGATTGCGGCGGCTGCGCGTCCGACTGCAGGAGGCCGGGGTCGCGGGCACGTATGGGGTCGGCCACGTCACGTTTGAGTGAGAGGACGCGCGCCGCTACCGGTTCCTACTCGCCCAGGCCGTCTCAACCCAATCAAGTCAATTCAGGGCATTGCAGTCATGATTATGCTCAACATGCTCATGGCCATGGCCCATGCATGGGGAGGTTTGAATCCCAAACCGAACTCGCGTGTGTTTTTGTGTCGAGTCGAGTGTCGTGTGCTGCGGCGTCACGCGGGGCCGTATCGCGTATAATGCCCCATCGTAACTACTATTCAACATTAAAATTTATAAAAAATTATATAGTTCGGTTATAGATAACTAGACACCGTCCCGGCCCCGGGCGGCCAAGCGCACGCTTCAAGTTACGAAATTAAGGCACAGCCGCAAGTACAGGAAGGACACGCCAATAAAAGTCGTCAGATCGCCGGCAGTTGGAAGGTCACTTTCCGCCGCAGAGGATGGGCCGACTCCGTCGATAAGCGCGCCGCCCGACGGGTCGAGCGTTTCATGGACTCGTCCACCATCCGACTGATTCGGTTGGAGTTGACCACCATCCCAAAAGGGAAGCGATCCGGATCTGTCAGGGCCGAGAACGGCTCGCATGGAGGCGCGCTGCTCTTGACGCTGCTCGGCGCGACGCACTCGTGCATCCGCTCCCGCTTGCGCGCGGCGGCGTTTGCGTTCAGAATGAGCGCGCAGAACTTGTCGAGGTCCAGCTCGTCGTCGATGGTGCAGTGCACGGCCGCTATGGCTTCGCGAGTATCCGTGATGCCAATGGACTGAAGAGGCTCTTTGAGCTCCTGAAGGGAGAGAGAGCCGTTTCCGTTGGTATCGAGGGCATGGAACGCTCGTTGCAGCGCGTCGCGCGTGCTCTCCGGGATGATCGTGCGCCGCGGCGACATACGAGAGTGACCCGCGCACCACTCGGTTTGCTCCTTTTCGAGCAGCAGCAGTTGGTGCTCGCTCAGTCCACGGGGGGATAGCCAGTCTTGCTTCCGAGGGGATGCGAGCAGCGACGGCAGCGACGGCAGCGGCGGCGGCGGCGGAGGCGGGCGCGGCAACTCGGCTGAGTTCCTTGGCGAGCGGGACATGCCCTTGAAGCCCGTACCGCTGCTCGACGACGGCACAGACTCGAGCCCCTCGGCCGCCGCGGCCGTTCTGGCGTTGTCAGTGGTCATGGTTGATGACGGCGGAGCAGGTGCATTGGATGGCCGGGCTTGCGAGGGCGGAGGAAAGAAGTGGGGAGGTAATTGCCCAGGTGCGACACGGGTTCGGGAGGTGCTCGCAACGTGCTGAGCGGCCATGCTGTCCAGCTCACGTGCCACCAGGTTGAGCGGCCGTACGCGGACGGGCATTTTGTGGGGCAGTCTGTTTCGTTTCCAATGGCAGTTTCGTTTCCACGTTCTTGAGATTACATAAAGGCAACGATTGCATGCTGATGGCAGTCAGTCAGGCTCGAGAGACGCGTGCGGACGTCACGTTTGGTCGCCATTCCACGACACCTGTTTGGGAAACTGAATGGTTTAGCGTAGACTTTGAAAGGGGAGTGGTCTCTTCGTATTTTTCATTCATGTACTCCGAAAGTTACATACCTCAAGGCAAGATGACGAGTAGATGGCGTTCATGATAGCTTTCCTTCGCCTGGTACCTTCAGTTAATGACAGCCCCCACGAGCGCAGAGTGACTAATAACAATCACCAATCTTTGCAAGGCGCGAGTGCCGGCGGCGGACATCCCGTGCATGGCATTCCTCGGCCCTCGCACAATTGCGGACCGAGGTACGAGCCGCGCAACTGCGGCTTGTGCGGCTGCGCGGCTTGAGCTCATTGCCGCGCCGCGCAGCCGCACGAGCCCTCCTCCGGCTCTCACGGACGCGTCCCCGAGCCACGGCCGCCCTCTCCCCCCTCCCCCGTCGTCTCATATTAGGGTATTCCCAAGCATCTGCCCAATTCTCTGCCCAAGCATCTGCCTCTGCCTCTGCCCAAGCCTCCGCCCGAGCCGCCTTCGCCTTCCTCCGAGCCCTCGCCCAAGCCTCTGCCTTCTTCACAGCAGCTACCACCGCCGCCTTCGAAGCAGCAACCGCCGCCGCCTTCGCAGCGACAAGTGCCACCGCCCTCTCAAACGCCTTCTCAGCGGCAACCGCCGCCGTCTTTTCTGCTGTCTTCTCGTCATAGTGGACGTTCGCGAGCTTAAGAGCGGCGTAGCATGCATCCGTGAGCGTCGGATCAAGGGCCTTTGCCTTGTTGTTAATCGATGCGTCCACGATGGGCGCGGCGCTTGCAATCATTGCGAGCGGCGTCTTGCACTTCATCATCTCATGTTTGTTCGTCGCAAGCCACGTGCGGCAGCGGGAAATGACGCCGCTGTCGATTGGCATATCGGTGGTGGTCAACTCGGCGACGTACTTGACAAGGCTTGCGGGCATGCCATCCGAGGAGGATGCAAGGGAGGCGAGAGCGCCGGCAGCCGTCTTCATTGCAGACGCACGGCGGCAAGCGGCCTGCACGGCGTCCCACTCGCTCATGCGGCGTGAGGTGAGCAGACGCTTCATCTCAGCGACAGCCCACCCCGCCGCGTCGGAGGGCAATGGAATGGTTTGGTTGGAGGGCATTGGAAAGGAGCCTGTGTGCTCGGGTTTTGAGAAGAGTGTGCTTGCCTTGGCATTTCCGCGAACGCGCTTGTCTTTCGCTCGACTTTTGCATAATCCTCTTGCCAGTCTGGCCCTTCTCTTCTGGGAAGGCCTGAGACCTGCGTTTGGGAACACACGAGACTGGATGCGCTGCCGCGGACGCGGTGGCCGCCGGCGCCGCCGTGACGCACAGCAGCCTCTTTGGCTGTGATGGGGGCCGGCACTTGCCTGTTCGCGGTTGCGCCCCCGAAATGCGAAAACAACGGCACACAAAGACAGACCGAAGCTCTATACTCTGAAACTCTCGGTCAAGTCTCGAAAGACGGCCTGGTGTGAAGCGAAATATGCAGGACAGTAATTTTCTTTGTCGGTCTCCTACATCCGCTCCGGGTCCGATATGCGCGGGTGAATGCGAGGGTCTGTCACTGTTGCGGTTTTCAAGCAGATCGGCTGTTTGGCACGCGTTCTGAGTGCTTTCGCCCAAGCTGTCATGTTCGGCTCATTCCCCCAGCCATCAATTGGATCGGATGGCGCTCAACCCGTACGTGCCGGCGGCTCTCGCGTCGTGCTGCACGTTAGTGTCGAACGTAGTGCGGCTCACTTAGCGCCTCGCTGAGCGGCCACCTCTGTGGAAGCCTCTGTGAAGGGCTCGCTGAGCGCCTCCGCTGAGCGGCTTGTCTGCCGCCATGCAGTCGCACGCGTTGCCGAACCACGACGTCGTCGCACCGGCGCTCTTGGCGTAGTCGTTGAGGCTTCTCAGGCCCAGGACGCGATGAATGGCTCTCCGCTTGCGTCGTGGTATGAGCCGTTGACGCCGGGGCCGAATACGCCTCCCAGGCTGTCGTCTTCCGACGACTGTGTGGCCGGCACAGGAGAGGGCAGGGCGGACGCCGTCTGAGCAAAGGGACCGTGGATCAACAGCAACGTCTGGTCGGTGAAGGAGCGGCGGAGTTCCGAGCGCGCACGCCTCGGTGAGGAGTCCTGCCGAAACTATTTGGGAAGCTGTTGTTCGCCGCAACGGCAGGCAGAGGAAGTGGCAGGAGGCGAACCGCTGAAATTCGGAATATCGAATGGTATCGAATCTTGTGAGCTATATGCCTAAGTGTAGAAGCGGCATCTCTGCCGAAGGCATGCGCGCTGGTGTCACGGCATACCAAGAAAGTAAACCATCCCTGTGGTAAGTAATGCCACGATGACAAGGAAGAACCATAGCTCCCGGTGACTTTGCTCCTCCTCAAGCATTTGCTTGGAAGATACTAGGGACCGAACGTATTCTGGGAGTTCGAGACAAAAGGGCCAGAAGACCCACGCGGCGCCTTGCGTCACGATATGAAGGTCCATTGGACCTACAACAGGGTTTTTGTCGGCCGACGAGGTGCAGATTCTGTGTCGCCCCCGACTTTTCGTTTTCGAAACTTGGACAAACTTGTTTGACCTTCATGCGAAAAGGTCACCTAGGAATGACTCACGTAATTACAAGGAGTTTTGGAACCCCTCATCCCCAACCCACCGACGCTAAATCGAAGCGGAGCACCACGCCACCCCTGCCGACTTCGTTTGCCTAGTCAGTCAGTCACATGCCCTACATTTCGCCTCACGCCATTGCTTCGTATACCTCTGTCATCGCATAGTCATCGCATGACCTATCTCCTCCACGCTCTGCTTACACTTCGCCCATCTCTCTGACTCTCTCTCTCAAGATCCCGTCTCTATAGCCAACCATCACCACAGCGAGTACTCCAGCTCTCGGCACAGCTCCTCGCGCCCGCCATGGCGCCCGTGCAGCTTTGGCCATAGTTCGCCCACATCAGCGCTCAGACGACACACCAGACCAGCCACCTCGGCGCTCGGGGCTATGTGCATATGCCATATGCCCACCTCGGCGCTCGGGGTTATGCTCGTATGCCATGTGCCCACCAACTCGTCCCCGAACTCACCCTCGATGCGGAGCGACGAAATACGGTTTCGTCATCGTGTGCCATTCGAAACATGGCTTCTTCATCGTGTGCCATTCGAAACGACGTGCACAGCAAGAATGCGACTCTCTTATTTGAGTTCCATCTTCGGCAGCGCCTCGTCCAATGCCTTCCCGTCGCAGCCCGTCGTTGAGGGGATGGCTGGGCTTGCGAGGCAGCTTGCGAAGCGCGTGGGCGCCCCCGATGCCTCGTTGTCCTCGAGGAGGGTGCCCGTCGGCTTGAGATCCACTGACACGTGGCCGTCCGGGCCGAACGACCAGTCGAGAGTTGCATGCCGATCCTTACCCGCCTCCCCGGCGTTGATGTCGATGGCGTTGATGTCGATGGCGTTGATGTCGATGGCAGGCATCCCGTTGACGCCCTTGGAGGTTGGCAGGTCGGGGCTCGCGCAGTGCTTCGTCTCGGGAGAGCTCGGGGGGGTCGCAGGGGAGATCTGAGGAGGCGAAGGTCGCTTCAGCTTCATGAAGGACCAGGCGAGCTGCGCACACTGCAACTCCGGTCTGCTGCCAGCGGCCCCGTCCGCTGCGTGCCGGCTCCCGTCTGTGGCCTTGTAGAAGGCGGCTGCCTCGTCGCGCGCGGCCTTTTCGTCGAGTGCGGCACGCCACGCGTGCTCCATGTACGCGTCGCGCAAAGCCTTCTCCGCATGTGCCTCCCGCCACGCCTTCTCCTCATGCGCCTCCTCCCACACATGAGCCTCGTGCGCCGCAGCCATCGCGGCCACATCGGTCGTATGGCCGCTCGGACGGTTGCTAGGAGGGAGCCTGCGGTAGGCGGCGTCAGGCTGCGTCATGGCCGGCTGCTTCATAAACTGCCACGCGAGCTGGGCGCAGTCCATCTCGTTGCCGCCACGCCCAAGGCTCTCGGCGCGGTTGGAAGACTCGATGACAGTATCCAGCCGACGCCGTGCCGCCTCCGCCTTGAACGCGAGGCGATCCGACGCCGTCGTGATCCGGGCAGGAGGCAGTGGGGCCGTCCACTTGGCTGGCGAGGTCTTCGGAGGAGATGGAGCATGCGCCGGGCCCGGCTTCATGAACTGCCACGCGAGCTGAGCGCAGTCCATCTGGTTGCCACGCTCGTTAGGGCTGGTGGGCGGCTCGGGGGGCAGTGATGCCGAGGCGGTGCGCACCGCGTCCACGACCGTCCCAGGCCGCGCCGCGGTCGCCCCGTCCATGACGAACTTGAGCAGATCGATCTGCGTGCAGACCGCCACGACGACCTGCTTGGGCGACGTGAACGAGGAGGCGTCGTGGAGTGCGACGGGCAGCCGTGGGGCGTGTACGGGCAGGTGCCGGATGGGAGCGACGATGAGGCAGAAGGCGTCACGCTCGAAGATGCGCGAGAAGGCAGCGAGCTTCGTGTTGAGTGGTGCGCAAGCAAAGCGCGTAAACATGAGCTTCGAACATGGGTCGCGCGGCGAGGCGCCGTTGGAGAGGATCTTGGAGGACAGGTGACCCAGGGTCACGACGCCCACGACGCCCAGCGAGTCCTCCACAACGGGCAGCTGATCGATCCCGTACGCCCGCATCACTTTGACGGCCTCGGCGATCGCCATCGTCGGCGGCACAGTGATGGGCGAGGGCAGGTCGAGGTCCACCGCCGTCTTGTCTGCCCACCACTCGAGGTGGGCCCCTGGTGGCCGGTTCACGAGCAGCCCACCACCGACGTGGTCCTCGATGAGCCCTAGGAGAGCTGACGGGCGTGTCAGCAGGGAGGCGGGCTCCATGCCCTGCTCGACCATCCAGTTGTCGTCGATGAACTTGGACATGTAGTTGCGCGACGCGTCCGGCAGCAGCACGACGACCCGCTGACCCCTGCCAAGCCCTTTCGCGGCGAGCAGCGCGGCATGCATCGCCGCGCCACTCGAGCCTCCGCAAAGAAGGCCTTCCTCGCGCACGAGCCGGCGCGCCATCTTGAGCGAGGCGGCATCGTCGGTCTTGATCCACTCGTCGATGAGCGACCGATCGAGCACGCCCGGGATGAAGTCGTACCCAATCCCCTCCACCAAGTACGACTCGCCGATCTTGTGGGCATTCAGCGAATCCGGCTGCGCGAGGATGGAGCCCTGAGGGTCAACACCGACCACGCGGACGTTCGAGCCGAGCTGCTCCTTGAGCCGGCGAGCAATGCCTGTGATAGTGCCCCCCGTGCCGGCGCCGATCACCACCATGTCCACGTGCCCGCCGCACTGGTACAGTATCTCGTGCGCGGTTCCGTCGTAGTGCGCGAGTGGGTTGGAAGGGTTAGTGTACTGGTCGAGGATGTGCGAGTTGGGGATCTGCGCGTGCAGGCGCTTGGCCACGCCTATGTGCGACTCCGGTGCATCCCACGCGGCCTCGGTCGGCGTGCGGATGATCTCGGCGCCGAGGGCCTTGAGCATGTTCATCTTCTCGTTGCTCATCTTCTCCGGGAGCGTGATGATCATCCGATAGCCGCGGATGAGGGCGGTGATGGCGAGGCCGATGCCGGTGTTGCCCGAAGTGGGCTCGATGATGGTGTCGCCCGGCTTGATGCGACCCTGCTTCTCAGCGTCGAGGATCATGCGCTTGCCGATCCGGTCCTTGACGCTCCCTCCGGCATTCATGAACTCGCACTTTGCAAGGATCTCGCACTCGTGCGTGCCCTTGCCGATCTTGTTGATGCGAACAAGGGGAGTGCATCCGACGTGGTCGAGGATCGATGACGAGATAAGGGGTCGCTCCCAGCCGGGTGGGGGAAGTGAAGAGTCCGACCTCATTCGCGTCCAGGTCCGACCGATATCGGCCGGCCGTCAAAAGCGATCACCGCCGGACGGACGAAATCAGAATTCAATCAACGAAACCGGACGAAACGCAGTCGGTGCGCACCCCTTTGCGCGACCGCATTCTTTTTTCGCCTATCTGTGGCATGGAGGTTCATTTTTCCTATACAGAACACTTACAGAACTCCTCGTCGGCCCACGCTCGTCCTTACAGCGTAACAGCCTACAGGCCGTGCAACAGGCCGCTCCGTCCGGTCCGTCCAAAACCGCCGCAAACCCGCCCTCTTCAACCTTCCACATGTGCCTGATAGCGCCGTTTCGGGCTCCTTCTCTCGTCAACGGCCCACAAGGCGCGGAGCGTGTGCGATGGCCGACGAGCGCTTCGATGAAGTGCTGCTCAACCTCGCAGGGAACCTCGGTGGCATCGAGCCGCTCTTCGACACAATCTTCTCCTTCCTCTACCGGAAGACGGACTACTTCCACGTGATGAAGCCCGGCGACAAGATCGGCTTCAAAGCGGGCGTCGCTCAGCAGATCCTGCTCCGTTCGTTCGGCAAGTTTGAGCAGCAGGCGGCTCTCGCGGCCGCCAAGCAGCAGGCGGCTGCCAGCGCCGCCCCTGCCAAACCCAAGACGTCGAGCATTCCTCAGCCAGCTCCGACGCCCGCCAAGGACGCCGCGCCTGCCGCGCCGGGCACGCCTGCTGCACCTACCGCCGCACCTACCGCCGCGCCTACCGAGCCTACCGCGCCTACAGCGCCTCCCAGCGTGCCGGGAGCGTCTTCCTCGGCATCACCGGCGACCCAAATCACCACCGCCGCCGGCTCGGCCGCGGCGGCGGACAAGGGCGTAGCCGTTGCGCAGGCCGCGGGCGCCAAGTCGTCGAGCCACCTGTCCGAGCAGTTGGGCGTGCCGTACAATGGCGGCCGGTGCGCCAACTTCTGGTGGGAGCAGACGCTCGGCGATGTGACGATCAACGCGCCAGTACCGTCGGGCACGAGCGCGCGCGACGTCGTGTGCGTCATCGGGCGCTCGCACCTGACTCTGAAGCTCAAGGGCACGTCGGACCCTCTCATCGACGCCGACTACCCATGCGACGCCCGTAACGGCCAGGAGATTTGGGAGAGGGTGAAGACGAACGAGTGCTACTGGAGCCTCGGCGAGTCGCGCGGAGCGCCGTGCGTGTGCATCTACCTCGAAAAGGAGAGGGAGTGCTGGTGGAAGAGTGCTGTACATGGGGCGGAGGAGATCGACACGACCAAGGTCGACTCGACGCGGGATCTGTACACGTACGACGACGAGACCCAGGGCGCGATCCGCAAGATCATGTTCGACCAGCATCAGAAGCGTTTGGGCAAGGCGACCTCGGACGAGCTCAAGAATGAAGACATGCTCCGGAAGGCGTGGGACGCGGAGGGCTCACCTTTCAAGGGGCAGCCCTTCGATCCGAGTCTCGTCAACTTTTCGGGCGGCGCAGGCGGAGCCCCGATGCCGCCGCTCCCGCCCAGCAGGGGGCTCGATGAGGCGGATTAGAGGACGCGCGGAGGCCTTCACGTCTCTTCATGTAGCCTTCATCTCAGCCTAGGAGCGGGGCCCGAGATGGGCCCGAGGGACTGCGTGCAGCTCCTCAGGCGCAGCGTAGACGAGCCATGCCCGGACGTGAAGCCACCGTCCTTAGTTCTATGCGTGCGTGGAGAGTCAGAGCTCAGACTGAGGAGTGGTGGTTGTGGCTTGAGCACCACCGCTCTTTGGTTGTTTTGGAAACATTTATATCGTGTAGTTTCCCAACGTCGAACCGAACATGAACGTCCCATCCAACTCGTTCCGGTCGTCGCGTTTCCGTGCGCGTGTGATGAGCTCCGGTGAGAGTCGTCACAGAGACAAACACGCGAACGCTCCTCGTACCTCGACTGTGCACTGTGAACACGCCTATCGCCTTCCTCCCACCGCGCCTTCCTTGCACACCACGGCGCTGCTATCAGTTCTCCTCGCCTGGCCGCTGAGTTGAGCGCAAAGCGCCGTTTCGCCTCTAAGTTTCAGTCGGACCAACTTTCGCCCTCCATCCTAGGTCACATATCCGTCCTCTGGACAAGATCCACAGGGATGGTCCGCGCCACGGTGCAGCACCTCGAGTCTCCTCTGCAGGACTATGAGGCCGGTGTCGAAGATTTCCTCATGGCACACGCTCGAAAGCTCAGGACATCTCGTTCGCCCGTCCGTTCGCCCGAGGGCTCTAACAATGCATCTCGAGATGCTTCGCCGGAGAAGTCTATTGAGCAGCTTGCCGCAGAGCTGCGGCAGGAGGCACGTGAGGCGCTTCGGAAAGGCGTCTTTCCTCAGCTTGAGGTGGACAATCAGAAAGTCTACAGGACGATGGCTGAGAGGCTCTGGGGCGGCGATGGGGAGACGCTCGTCATCGAGAGCATCGGCAAGAATACCAAGGAGCCGGAGTTGCATTTCATCCCTTATGGCGAGGATGGCGATGGCGATGGCGCTGCTGGGCGGTATATGGGCGCCAAGCAGGGCCTGGAGTCGCTCTTCGTCGGCGGTGGCGGCGGTGGCGGCGGTGGCGCTGCCCCGGGAAAATTCGTGAGCTTCGAGGTCACTGTGGCTGGGGACTTGTCTGCGTTCGACGAGGCCGCGTTCCGTGAGCGCGTGAAGGAGGCGCTCGGCTTTCGTGGCTTAACTGACCCATCGACGATCGCGGTGACGCTCGTTCCAAATGCCGATGGCACCTACCATGTGCATGTGCGCGTGAAGGCGACGGGGGCGGTGCAAGCCGTGAGTGCAGCGGTCGAGAAGCTGAGTAACTCCGCCGACGTGGCCGCGGCGGCCCTGGGTTTGCCCGTGGCCTCTGTCTCGCCACCTACGGCGATCGACACGGCCAAGTCGGGCGGCGCGAGGGGCAAGGGAGCCAGGGCCGAGCCACGTGGCGTGGCCGTTGGCATGGGCGGCGCGCCTCCGCCGGAGTGGACCGAGAACGACTATCCCGATGACGGCACGAAGATCAATTGCCCGGCCAACGACAACTCGGGGCTGAAGGCAGGATCGAAGGCGTGGTACAAGCAATCTGACGGCACGCGCGTGATTTGCACCATCGTCAAGGTGTACTACGACGACCCCCCGCCCTACTATGCGATCAATCTCGATGGGCAAGAACGCTCGACGGTGCGGGACAAGCTGAGGCCCTATCTTGAGGGCCAGAGCACGGCGCCGCAACCGCCGGCCGGCCAGATGGGCGGTGCCGGCAGGACACTCACTCCCCGAGCAACGCTCATGCATGGCCTGTACGGCGGGCTCGACGAGGGCGCCATCCTGAGCGCCTTCCAAACTTGTGACCGGGACGGAAGTGGCGCTTTGGAGAAGGACGAGTTCCTCGTCTTCCTGCGGGCTCTCAACGACGAGACGACGGAGAAGGATGCGGACACCCTCTTCGCCCTGTGCGACAATGACGGCTCTGAGCTGGTCACCCTCGTCGAATTTCTTCGGGCGTGGCGCGGCAAACCGGATGTCGTGCAATTCGAGCAGGGGATCGACGCAGCGGACGAGGCGAAGGATCAACTAGCGTCGCGCGCGCAGCGCATGTCGGCGATGCGCCTGGAGCGCGACGCGGAGCGTGAGGGGCAGCGCACGAGCGACATCAAGGCTAGGAAGCGCCGCGCCATGGAGCAGCGCAAGCTCTCAGGCCTCGACTCGAGGCTAGAGCAAGAGTCGATGGCACAGCAGGCACGGATCGAAGCGCTCCTCGCCGAAGAGAATAGCCGTGAGCAAGAGCGCCAGCGGCGCCAGCAGGAGGCGGCCAAGAGGCTAGCCGCGCAGCGTGAGGAGAAGTACGCGGCGGAGTCTGAGGTGCGGCGCGCGCGAGAGCAGCAAGAGGCTGCCGAGCGCGAGCGCAGGACCAAGGGTGCTCTGGCCAAGATGGAGGCAGAGAAGCTCGCGCGCGTGGAGCGGGAGCACGCGCAGAGGCTTGCTAGAGAGGAGGCAGCGGAGGCGGAGCGGCTCCGTCGGATTGCGGAGACGGCAGAGAAGGAGAAGCGCGGGCAGGAGGCGCGGCAAGCGGCCGCGCTGGCGCAGGCGGCCGCGCTTCGCGAGGCGCGGGAGAGAGAGGAGGAAGCCTTCCGATCAGCGCAGGCGTCGCGCATCTCAGCGGCGGCCGCGGCCGAGCTCGAGGCTCGTCGAGCTCACGAGCTCAGGGAGCGCTCGAGGCTCGACGTCGTGGAAGAGGCGGCGCGCCAACGGCAGGCAGAGAAGGTGTCCGCCGCGCTGGCGGCCGAGCAGGAGGCGCGCCGTCTCAAGCGCCAGGCCGAGCTCGACTCCGAGATTGCGGCAGAGGCTGATCGTCTGAGACGTCTCGCTGCGGAGACCAAGGCGGCCGAGGGCGCACTCGCCGAGCGGCGTGCTCGTGTGGAAGAGGAGCGGCGCCGTCTCGAGCAGAAGCGTGAGGCCGAGGCAGCGGCCCTGCCTGCGAGCTCTCGAGGAGTTCTCACCGAGAGGCGCTCGGGGCGGCGCGAGCGCGAGCGGCGTCTCGAAGGCAAGTCGGGATGTTTCGGGATGCTCTCGGCACTACGGGAGGCGTACGGGAACGAGACGGACGCCTGCTCGGCCGAAGTCTTCGAGGCGGCGATGCGCTTCATTGATGCGAAGCGCGTGCGCCACGTCAAGGAGATCCTCAAATTCAAAATGACGGACGACCTCGTTGCCGCGCTGCCCAATCTCGACGACGCCTCTGCCAGCCGGCTGCGTGGGGCGCTTGTCAAGCAGGCCGAGGTGGCCTTTGAGAGCATGACCGTACCCAGGTCGCCGACCGGTTACGACGGCAGCCCCTCACCGAAGACGAAGAGGAAGGCGATCAAAAGGATGAGTCCATTACGTACACCTGGTGAACTAGAGGGCTTGCCGCGGTACAACTGGTGAGGCCGTATGCCCTTTTCCAGTCCAGTGGAGTGGAGTACCTGTCGTGTGGTGCGGACTGCCGGTGCGGAACCCGAACGGTCGCGACGTCCAGGTCCGGGTCTCCCACGACGACTATGCGTGATCTCGTGTCCCCGCTCCGGGGTGCCCGTGAGCGCTCCGATTCGATTCCTACATATCAATTCCCCTATACTTTGTGCTACACAAGCCGACACGCAAGCACATTTCAATAGCTCCACCAGCATAGAAGATTGAGAGTCATCACTCGCATCTTCGGTACAGCAGTGTCTGCATGCCGAGCTTCCGCGGTCCTTCAACTTTCCAGTGCAAGATGAACGAATCCGCATCGCAGAGCTCCAGCCTACCTCTATACATGTCAGGTCCACATGGGTGGCTGAAGCTCGGCTGCGAGCTCGAGTCCTCCTCCTCCGGTAGCTCAATGTCATGAAAGAAACGTTGAGAGAGCAGCACTTCCTTCGGATCGTTGGTACGCGCCTCGTCGAAATAGACGCGTACGCGATCCGGGTGAAAGTGGTAAATAAGTTTCCGGCTAGCGGCCAGTTGCTGCTGCTCCTGTGCGAGCGTAATTGTCCCATCCTCCAGATACCACAGACATTCATCTGCATACGAAACCCTATTCAGGCACTGAGAGGTGTCGAGAGATTCAAAGCGCGCGGTGCCCGAAAATGACGCCTCCTTGCCACCACGCACGTACGACATTTGCTTGGCTATCGTCCAATGGCCTGCAAAGTAGCCTGCGAGCGCGTGTGGCGTTTTTGGTCGGGTCCATGCAGCGGTTGCGAGAATGAACACCGTCCACGCCATCGAAGACCCTTCTGTTCTTCACGAGCATGCGTGAACTTCACAAAAGTCGTCAAACTTGCATTTCACGAGCCGGCGCGAAACACCCTGGGATCATCATCGAGGAGAAGAGATTGCGGACGTTGAAGCGCGCGCGCCGATCCGGAAACCAAATGCGACAAGTTCGGAATCTGAAACCGATGATCAGGGGGCCGACTGGCTGGGCGAAGTCCACTATCAGACATGCCAGTCTCCATGGAGTTCAACAGCAAGGCATCGCCTTCGCAGCGCGCCTCGCTCGACGAGGCGCGGCTGAAAGCACGCGTGGCCAAGGGTGGGCTCACACCGGCGCCGGGCGCTTACGACCCCAAGCGCCTGGCAACGGATTCCGAACAGCTTGCGGGCACAACAGCGTTCAAGAGCAAGAGTGACCGCAAGGCTGACAGCACGCTGCGTGAGCAGGGCGACCCGGGCTCGTACAATCCGTATGACAACAGATCGATGGCCTCGAACGCCTCGCGCTCGTTCAACAGATCACAGCAGACGGGCGTGGGCGGCTTTGGAAGCAAAGTCAAGCGAGCCGAACTTTCGACGCCGAACGAAGCACCCGGGCCGGGCACGTACGACGCCAAGCTGCCCTCTTCACCCGAGGCGAAGCAGGGGAGCGCCTTTGCCTCGAACACGAAGCGCGGAGCCTATCTCGGCAAATCTCAGACGCCTGGTTCAGGCGAGTACGATCCTGCTGATGTGACCGCTCGAACGCCTGGTGGCGACTCCATGTTCAAGAACAAGGACGATCGCTTCAAGAAGAGCCTCGAGCTTGAGTACGCGGCGCACGTGGCCCCTGGCTCGTACAGTAGCGATGGCCACACCATCGAAAAGAAGGTCAGGCAGAGTCGAGGCAAGGTGTCGTCTGCCTTCGCCTCTACTAGCCTCCGCGGCGACATGTTCATGGGACATCGCTGCTAGCGGCCAGTGGCACGTTGAGCAAGTGCTCAGCCTCATCGACGGCGACCCAGCCAGAGGCGTCTCGTCTCGCACGAGATTTACTAGTTACCGTACCTCAGCGTTGTCTTGCCTAAAATAGCTTGGTGATCCTGGTTTTACCTTTTGATCGAATTCTTTACCATGAAGCATGTTAAGAAGCATGTGCCGTACGCTCACCAGGGGCCTTAGTCGGTTGTTCACATGTGGACATGTGAACAGGATGCACACGCACTCGCGAGTCATCCGAGACGTTCGTCCGGTAATACCGCTTACGCGGCGGACGCGCTCAACGCCACAAGGTCGCTGGGCCTCCTCGGGCCTCATACCGTCGTGGATGCAGATGTCCTTGCACGTGCACACCCAACGAGTCGATGCCGGACCATGCTTAGCAGCCACAGGCGGCGGTCGCATGCGTGGTCAGCGGGCTCTCACCGCTAACCGAGGATTCTAATGATTAAGGGTTGTCGAGGGTAATCTTGAGCTTGCGGGTCGCGCCTCCTGGGATCACGCCGCCTTGGCATACCTTAATTGATGAGCGTCCGTTTAGGCGCACCTGGCATGTGCCGCATTGGCCACTCTTGCAATCGAACTTGACGCGGAGGCCAGCCTTCGAACAGACCTGGGCGATATTGTCGCCCTGCTTTGCAATGACGACCTTGTCACCCTTTTGCGGAAACGTGCACTCGACCGAGCCAGCCGGGAGCTCTTTGGCCTTTTCCTGCCGCGCGGCGAGCTTGTCCTGGCGCCTCGCAAAGTCAGCATCGCGAGCGCTCAGGCCAGCACCGCCGCTGCCGCTGTCTTTGTTTCCGCCGCCAAAGAGGCCGCCGAACAGCATGGTCGGCGAGGTGGCACGCGACACAGCGTGCACGAGAGGCCGCTGCGGGACAATTAGGCCCTCGGCGGATAGCAGCAGCGCAGCTGCGAGCGTGGTCAGGACCATGGTTGGAGGCAGAAGCCTTTCGTCTTCGTCGATCTCGGTGGACCTCGCGCGCTCGACGCTCAGTACGGCGTTTTTGAAAACTCTAGGAGAGAGACACACGCTGTTAACCACGCATGTGCTCTCAACAGTGGTGCGACGCGGCGTACATGGCGCCCGAGACGAGCAGGTGCAAGCAGACCATGTAGCCGAAGAGGAAGAGTCGCGCGTGCCGATTGGCCAGGAAGAACTGTGAAAAGTTGAGCATGAGCTTCTCGGGCGCGGGCAGCTCGGCATAGCGCTGCTGCCGCTCGCGCTGGTGGAACGCGGCGAACGGGTTCACCTTCTCTTCGTACATCTTTTGGTACCGGCCCTCGGTAGCCTGCTCCTCAATCGAATTCCGACCGATTGGGGTGGCAGCCAAGCTGTCCCTCGAGTGACCGGCTGCGGCGACCGTCGACTGCAGGAACTTGACCTTCTCGTACAGCTTGAGGTTGTCCGCCTGCAGCCGGCGCGCCTCAGCCTGGTGCCCGTGCGAGATTGCGGCGAGCTTCGCCATCTCGACCTCGAGATCTTGCACCTGGCGCCGAGCTCGCTCCCGCTGACCACACACAAGCTTGAAGGCGTCGTCCGCGCTCGACGAGGCGATCGGCTCAAGCCCGAAGGCACCCGCGCCCGCGGCGGCGCTCGTGCCGCCCCCGGGCGTCGTCCCGGGCGTCACGGGCGTCGCGGGAGCCATCGCAGACACTCTGTACCGGTCGCTGCCGCCGTCGACGCCGTACCGGTACGACGCGTCGCTGCCGCTTAGCAGCACTGCTGACAGCGCCGCGCCGCCGCCGCCGCCGCCGCCGCCGCCGCCGCCGCCGCCGCCCGGGACGGCGCCCATCGCGGTGCTGTTGCCGCTCGCCATGCTGGTGCAGCTACTCCGATGCTGCTGCACCCACCGATCCTCGAGCTCCGCGAGCCTGGCGGCTTGCTGGCGCAGCAGCTCGGCTTGCTTCGCTTCGGTCAGCCGAGCCCGGTGAAGCTCAGCCTCCACATCAGCGAGCTGCGACCGGTGGAGGGAGAGCTCCGCCTGCAGCCGCTGCGCATTGGCCGCGTGCAGCGCGTTCATCGAGCGTGCGCCCTCGCCCGCACCGCCCACGGCCGCCGCCGTGGCATCGTCGCGGTTCGTGACGCCCGCTGCCGCAAGGAGCTCCGCCGCCGTAGCCGTACTGAGCGCCGCCGCCGCCGCACCCGGCGCGCCGACGCTCGAGTCGGCGCCGTACTGAGCGCCCGCCGCGAGCTGCTGCTGCTGCGCCCGCAGCGCCGTACTGAGCGCCTCGCTCGCCACCTGATTCGCCTCCTGCGCCGCGCGCTGCTCAGCCTCGTGCGCCGCACGCTGTGCCGCGTCGCACTGCGCCTCGAGGCGCGCGAGCACGCCTCATCAGTGGTCATAAAGGGCAATCAATGGCAATCAATGGCAATCAAGGGTTCTCAAGGGAGATCGCACCTGCGCCTCGAGGCTCGCGACCTTGGCCTCGAGGGCGCGCCGTGCTGAGCGCTCGCGCTGTAGGTCCTCCTCCAAAGTCGCGAGGTGGCGCTCGGCGGCGGAGAGCTGTGCCGACGTCTTGGCCAGCTGGAGCTCCTTGTGCGACAGCTGCCCTTCGAGGCGTCCCACAGCCGCTTGCGCCGCTGCCATGTCCGCCGCCGCCCTCTCTGCAGCCGCCACCGCGGCGGCGCCACTAGGGGAGGCATGGCTGGCGCGGAGCTGCTCCTCGAGGGCGGCGCGCTGCTTCTCGGTGGCGAGCTGCGTCGCCGTCGCGCGCTCGAGCTCCACGCGCAGCACCTCCATCTCGGCCCCCGCGGCCTCCTGCACCTGCTCGAAGCTCGAGCGCATCTCGAACAGAGCTTCCTGCGCTTGCTGGTGCGAGCGTGCCGCCTCGCGCGCCTCATCCTGCGCGCGGAGCAGCTTGGCGGCATTCGCCTGCTCGCGCTCGCGGTACTGCTCCGCCGCCGCGCTCGCCTGCTCTTTCCACGCCGCCTCGCGTGCCGCGAGGGCGGCCTCGAGCGCCTCGCTCGCCACGGTCTCGCTCTTGCTGTCCACCTCGCGCAGCTGCCGCTCGAGCCGCCGAATGGTCGCCTCTTGGTTCTTGAGCGAGGTGAACTCGCGGTCGTAGTCGGCGATCTGCTGGCGCAGGCCCTCCACCTCGACCGCCTCCGCCGCCAGCCGGCGTACCTCGCTGCTCACCTCTCGCAGCAGCGGCACCGGGTCCGGAGCGTCGTCGAGCGAGCGGTAGAGCGAGAGGAAGGCGGTCTCCGCCGAGCTCTGACGCCGGGTGAGCGCATCCACTTCCGCCTGGAAGGCGCGGATCACGGAGCCAATCTGCGCAGGGCGCTCCTCCGCCGCGACCGCGCGGAACTGGCGGATGACCTCCTTGAGAGCATCGCGGCCCTCGGCCGAACGCTCCTGGTTGTCGGCGATCTCGAGGCCCTGCTGGTCGAGGGCAATGTGGCGCTCCGCGGAGAGGTCCGCGCGCGTCCACACCGCGATTGCCGCCTCCAGCTTGGCGACGACGGGAGGCGGTGCCGTCTTCATGACCAGGAACTTGAAGTGCCCACTACAGCGTGTCGAATTTCCTGACGAAATCGTGCACATGCAACATGTTCCGAAGCGGTTGAGAACCCTGTTCACGCTCGACACTCGCACGACCAATGGCGAAGAAGGGCAAGAAGAGGCGCGCGACCATTGATGGCCTGGAGGAGAGCGACGACGAGGGCTCGCCGGCGCCGCAGCAACAGCGTCGCGGCCCACCTGTAGCGGAAACATCCGGGTGGCTCCGCGGCACCGTGCCGAACGACGAGTGGCAGACCACGCGCCGCACTTGGGAGGCAGTGGCGCCCCACTTTGACAAGTGGCGTGGCCAGCGCGTGTGGATGCCATTCTACTATGACGGCGCGTGCGCGGAGCATCTGCGTGCCTTGGGCTTTGCGAACGTGGTGCACGATGATCAGGACTTTTTCGTGCGCGTGCGCGACAAGAAGTTTATGGCGTCGATCGACTTGATCTGGGACAACCCACCGTACACAACGCCCGACATGAAGGAGCGTGTGCTGCGCGCGCTCGCCGCAAGTGGGAAGCCATTCGCCATGCTGCTGCCGATCTCGATTCTCCACGTCGCCTTCGTTCGTGACGTCGTCGACATGGCGCACGTACAGGCCATCGTGCCTCGGCGGGCTTGGGTGAAGAAGCGAGGCACGGAGGACAAGGAGCTGCCATTCAAGTACCTGTGCTGGTTCTGCTTCAAGGCCAAGCTCGCACGTGACCTACTCTTTGCCGAGGACGAGGACGGCGCCGATGGCGATTGATGCATGGAGAGCGTTGACGAACCCTGAGGTTTAAGGGTAGGGCGAAAGTGGAGCGACGGATCGCAGTTATAGCTAGTTATACACTCCGTTTGAAATACACAATGTAACAATCTCGTGGGAGTGAGACGGTCCCTCGCGCCTCGCACGGTGTGCCGCGTGCTGCCGCGCGCTCGGAGTCCACTCTCCACAGAGCCTCTAACAGTAACACAGCGTCAGAGCCGGTCAGGGCGCTCAGGTGCGGACGACCGCGAGGCTCGAGCCTCGAGGGAGTCGATCCGCCGTTCGCGCGTGCGGCGGATTCGTCAATGGGCTCAATGCCTTCAGAGGCACACAGGCTGCATCGATGCCTGAAAACTCTAAACTCTAAACTCACAGTCTAAGCTAAGTGCTGCACACAAACGAAAGGGAACCTAGTGTTCCCGTGGGTCCGATTCATGTCCAGTCGATTGTGTACAGGGGCTCGCACCCGGACGCCACGCCACGCCAGGAACTGGCGGACCAGATGGCCCAGGTAGTTGCAAAGAATGCGGATCACCACGCCAGGCACTGGCAGACCGGATGACCCAGGTAGTTGCAATGGGAAGTCCATCCCATGGCGACTGCGACGCTGAGCGAGCAGTCCTCATCCTCGCCGCCGCCGTTGCACACGATGACATCTTCGCTTGCGTGGTCATACCAAATCTCGCGTGCAAAGTGTGCGAAGCCCACCTCTTGCGGGGGCAGGTGAGGCACCGGATCATTCCAGTGAGTGACGCGCAGCCAGCCAGGGAAGTAGGCGCCATGCCAGCGGGCAAAGGCCGCGTCGCCCGTCCGGGGCTGTCCGAAGGTGTACACGTACGGCTCGAGCGGCAAGTTGCGCACGAGCCGCAAGCTCACCGCCGCGTGCGCCGCCATGGCCGCCCCGAGGGAGTGCCCAGTGAGCGCAATGGTCCGATTTGGATAGAGCTCGAGCAGAGCGAAGATCGACGCTTCGACCCCCGGCTGCAGGCTCCAGTAGGCGTCGAGGAATCCCTTGTGAACGTAGCATTCGTCGCAACCGAGCTCCGCGTACGCTTGCGTCTTCAACACGTCCAAGTTGGTCACCCAATCCTGCACCGACAGGGATCCTCGAAAGACGGCCACGATCTGGTCCAGCTCAGCATCGTAGCCGACGTAGGCCGAATGCCCATCGTTGTCGGTCACGTTGATGCCGTGGAGGCTCACATTCGCCGAGCACGCGGTGCAATTCCACGCACGCACCGGCCCGGCGTCGCACTGGCTCGCGGCGTTCAAGGCGAGCATTCGGAGTGCGAGATTATCGTTGTAGCCCACAGACTCCCGGGTCGGCTGCTCCTTGCACCCGCACGCGCCCTCCAGGGAGTTGCGGCATCCGGCGGTGCATGCACTGGTATTGCAGCAATGCGATTCGAAGTTGGAGTTGCAGCAATACTGCCCGTGGCCGCGAGTCCCGCATGGCTCATCGGCAAACCAATTGTGGCACGTCGTCGTCGTCGTCGTCGTCGTCGTCGTCGTCGTCGTCGTCGTCGTCAGCTTTCCGCCCTTGGGGACGGTGCAGCAGCCGTCGGGATTGCCCGAGAAGGGCGAGCAGACGCAGTCGTCCAGATCCTCAACCCTTGGCTCTTCGGCCACATCCTCGACTATCGGCCGCAAGAGCGTGAGCGATGACACGAGCGGTGCCAACGCAAGGTAAAGCGCACACCTCATTCTTTGACCTTCTTGAGATGGGCTCGCGTTCTCCTCACCGGGTCAGTCGAGAAGAACTTGTCATCACAAAAAGTGCCGAAACTCAAGGTACTTGAGATGGCTCTCTGTGAAGTACATGCGCTCTTGAACGACATGCGCGATGCGGCATCAAAAACCTTGTACCGGTAGATCTGGGGCAGAGATTTTTCGCGCACGAGCACAGACAAGTGACAGTCGGACCGACGCGACCGGCTTACAGAAAGCTTGGGTAGCCTGTCGCGCCATGTGGAACGTGGACCTCCACAACGGGCGAGAGCAGCTCGACCTGATGCGCTCGCCAATCGATGAGTGCGGCCGACGCGGCCCGTTGCTGACGTCGTGCATGCCACAGCAATGGAAGGGCACTTCTCACGAGCCGCCAGCAGACTTTCTGGCCGCGTGCGTGCACATTGTGCATTATCTGAGCTGCTCGCCCAGCTCAATGGCCGGTCTTTCTTGGATGACGCAACGCCATCTCGCGGTGCCCTCTCGCACCTACGCGCACACATTCATTCGATTGGATGCCGATCCAAGCAAACTAGAACAGGTCCCGGCCGGATGGTGTGAGCTTATTCCGCGCGGCGCTGGCGAGCCCTACATTGACGCCATGGTGCTCGTCGACCGTGGCGCAGAACTGGTGATGGCCACACCCGTTGGTGCCACGATGTTTGGGCACCCGTTCGTCGGTCCTCATGTCCGAGGGTACTCATTCCGGCGCGCGCGCCTCATCGTCACGCGTGATCAGCTCTTCGCCCAGGGGGGCATGCGTCCCGCAAGCGACATCGAGTTTTGCGATGATATGGAATTTGTCCACGTCGCACCTACAGCTCCTCCTCCCGTTGCCCTCGCTCCTCAACGAGCGGTGTCATCGAGAGACGAGCGACCATCTGGATCCATGCCGGTATCTGCTGGCACGAGCAGGTCAGGCGGCGCGGGTCCATCTGAAGCTGGGCCGGCTTGCGGTTCTCCCTCGTGGACCAAGCGCCGTTCGGGGGGGCAGGGCGGTGGTCAGGGCAGCAAGGCGCCTGCAGCCTGGGCGCCTGCGAAGCCTCTGTTCAAGAACAAGATAGTGCTGTGACCTCGCTGTTAGTGCGCGACCCCCCCCCCCCCCCCACGCGCCACGGGCCGGCGTTGTCTGTTGACTATAGGACACGCCGGGACACGCGGGAGTGCCGCCTCTCGGAGCGGCCAGTGTACTCTCACTCTGGACAATGCTCAGTGGACCAGACGAGACAGGACTCAGGTCACAGGGATTTCGGCCGCGATCGAAAATGAATCGCACGGGTTGCGATTGCGGGGAGCCGGGAGGAGCAGGAGACGAGACAAATGAACAGAGATGAGTTCGGCGATGCCGATTGTCGTGGACGGGACGTCGCACGTTACAGGCGCTAACTCCGGCAAGCGAAAGCGCGTAAGACAGTGCAAAGTCTCATTGTTACAATGATTCAATCCGTTCGTAATGTCGGTTTTCGAGGTCCTCGGCAAGCGAAAGCGCGTAAGACAGTGCAAAGTCTCATTGTTACAATGATTCAATCCGTTCGTAATTTCGGTTTTCGAGGTCGTGGACGGTCGTAAGTCTACGACGAGTCTAGCGGTGTCGTGATGTGAGATGTCCGGTCAGCGGTCTCATACCGAGTGCAACGCAACGAGACGCTTACGCGAACGGTCGAGTACTCCAGCGCCGGCGGGGCGCGTGACTCGATGTACCTCACCACCGAGCCGAACTACAAGAAGTGAAAATTAGCGCCAATGCACCACGGCACAAGGCCCAGTGTCACGCCCTCCGCGACTGAAAGCGTCGTCACGAGCAAGTCAACCGCGATGCGCGTTAAACATGCCCGTCAAACCGTCTGAGAGCATATCAGCATCTGCTACATTCCCCATAAAGCCACATTCACTTCCCCACCTGCTTTGCGAACTCGTCGTAGTGCGGATTGGCCAGCCCCTTGGCCTCTTCGGCGAGGGCCGCGGCTTCCCACTCCAACATTCCAGGGTCTGCGAGCATCGCCTCGAAATAGGCAACAGCGAGCGGGTCCGACAGAACGATGCCATAACTACAGAAGCGCCACACCACGGGTGAAAAGAAGGCATCCGCGGCACTAAAGCGTCCGAAGAGGTACGGCCCGGCCTCCATGCCTGTGGCCTGGCACCCAAAGTCTCGGCGCGCCGTCGCCCAGATGTCTTCGATGCGCCGGATGTTGGACACTACGTCTTCGGCCAATCTCGCGGTGACGGTGACGTCGGGGACGGAGCGGTGCTTGATGTTCATCGGGCACGCGGCACGCAGTGGCCCGAAGCCCGAGTGCATCTCGGCGGCGAGACAGCGCGCACGGGCGCGCGCGGCGCGGTCCAACGGCCAGATGCCTGCCGAGGGGAAGAGCTCATGAGCATATTCGACGATCGCGAGCGAATCCCACACGGTGAGCTTCGCGTGGACATCGTTCAGGACGGGGACGAGGCCCGAGGGCGAGTAGCCGCCATGGACGGCGAAGTTGACGCCCTTGCCGAAGACTTGGACGACGCGCGTCGTGAACGGGATGCCGCCATTGCGCAGAGCGATCCAAGGGCGCAAAGACCACGAGGAATAGTTTTGTGATCCGACGATGAGCTCCAGAGAGGGCGTCATCGAAGGCGGCGGCGTCGGCGGCGTCGGCGGCGGCGGCGGCGTCGCCTCGGCTGGAGAGGGTGGCGACGCTGCTCCCACTGGCGCTGGAGCCTCCTCAAACACCGCCACGTGCGCCGATGCGTCGCCTTCGCGCACAAAGCCCCGAAACATGCCCTTTGTATTGAAGGGCATGGCGAGGTTGCCGCTGGCGTCTACGGCGATCACGCCGCCGTCGCCTGGCGCGAGTGCGCGATGCACGAGCTCATCGCACGCCGCGTCGAGTGAGACGCCCATGGCGACGCGCGTCCCGATGGCGCCGCACACGGCATGACGCAGGAACTGCTCTCCGCGGCCGGTGCCCGAGACCGCGCAGAACGCGCTCGCGTGCGTCCCCGCGCCGATGACTGGGCTGTCGCCGATGCGGCCCACCATCTTGTTGGTCATGCCGCCCGTCGAGGTGGCCGCCGCGAGGTGTCCGTGCGAGTCGACGGCAACCGCACCCACCGTCCCGGTCCGCAGCGGAGGTTCGCCTGTCGGAGGTGGCTCACAGTCAGTTCCTCGACTGCCGCTCCCGTGATCTTGGCTCACCACGTCCTCACGTTTGGCGTCTGCGAGCTGCTGGAGACGCTCGGCGGTGTCAAACCAACCCGCGGGCTGCTGTTCAAGCCCCTGCTGCGCGAGCCACGCGTCGCAGTCGGCCAGAGCCACGTGCCGCGTGCGGTCCATGACCGCACGGGCACCTTTGATTGGGTGTCGTGTCGTGCGCAAGCCGAGGACGGCGCCGGCGGCGCATGTGCGGCCATCTTGCATCGATGCCTCCATGCGGTGCGTCCCGTCCTCGCAAAACACGGAGCCGCGGCCCGCGTTGAACAGCTCGCAGTCTTCGAGCACGCACACAGCCGCCTCCACCGCGTCGAGGGCGGCACCACCGCTCGCGAGAATCGCGCGACCAGCTTCGAGCGCGGCAGCTAGTGCAGCGGTGTAAGCATGAACGCCGTGGCGCTCGACTGCACTCGAGATGACGCCCGCGCCGCCGTGGACTGCGATCGTGAAGGGGGGCATTATTGCGCCGACCCTCTGTGCGATGGCGATGCCGAAGGCCAGCTGTGAGAAAAGCTCTCCTCCCCGTTTCCCCACAATGGTGCCGGCCCGGCTTGGGCGCCGGACACTCGCGTGGGAGCCCCCATTCACGATGAGAAAGGAGGGGCTGCGATGAAAGCGGCGCGGTAAGACGTAAGAGCGATGGTTCGCGACGAAATTGTATGACAGACACCCTGCCTGAGACAACACATTCCTAGTCGTGCTCCCCAGGCCTTTACGTTTCCCCACAGAGCGGGGGAGTTGCGTGGATTGGGAGATGCCCCTTGATTAGGGAAGTAATTGCGCCTTTTCTACCGGCCCACATGCAGGTATTCGTCGACGACGCAGCAGCGCCACCTCGCACACATGCATCGAGCTCTCGCAAAGTTCTCAAAACGCTCGCACCCAACGTGCAAGGGCAACAACAAGCTGCCTCCAAGGCCTCTCCCGCGGAGTCGGCGACGGCAGCGGCTGTGAGCGACGAGCTCTTCGAGAACCGCGCGTTGCTTCATCGCGTGCTGCGGGAAAAGCAGCAGCTGCTCGCGCGCTGCACGCAGCAGGAGGTCGCTCTGCGCGCCGCAGCTGCCCGCGAGAGTGCGCTCACGGCAGAGCTGGCCGAAATGGAGAGCACCATTGCTGGCCTCGCGGCGGCGAATGCGGCTAACACGCGGCGGCCCGTCAATCATCTTGCCATGGCAGCGGCTCCCACCAAGCAGGACGAGGCTCCGGCGCCGGCTGCCCTTCACCCTCCATCGCCACTGCCGGTGGAGACGCTCGCCGCTGCTGCCCACGCTGCGGCTGCCCACGCCGTGGCCGCACGTGAGGCACAGGCACAGGAGGCGATCGAGCGCCAGGCACGGGAGGCGGTCGAGCGCGCTCTGCTCGCCCGAAGCCGCGAGTGTGAGGAGCTTGAGCTGCGCGCGCGCTTCAAGGAGGCACAGTTAGAGCACCAGCTCTCCCAAGTCGCCAGGCGCGAGAAGGAGCTCTCCTCGTACTGTCGGCAAGCGGCTCAGCAGCCGCAGCATCCGCCGCTGATGCTGTCGCCCGCCGCGATGTCGCCTAGCCTTTCGGAGCCAGTCGATATGATTGCCGCAGCGATCGCCACCGCAGCTGCGGCCTTTCTCAGCGCAGCTCCGCCGCCACCGTCAGACGCGATGCCAGAAGCGGCGGCCGCGCCAGCGCCGCTACCGCTACCGCCGCCGCCGCCGCCGCCGCCACATGCGAGCAGCCTTGCCGTGCACCGACCAGGCGCCGTGCCGAGCATCCCCGCGTGGCGGCAGGGGCAGCGGAGGGCGAGCGCGCCTGCCGCGATGAGCTCGGGCTCATCTGGCACGCGCGCCCTCGCGAGCCCGAACCGTCAAGCCTCGATCTCGGCGATGAGCTCGGGCTCATCTGGTCGCATGCCTCCCTCGGGCTCATGCTGGTCGCATGCTTCATCCATCGACTCGCTACCGCCCTCCCTCTCCGCGGGTTCGCATCCCTCTTCGCGCCCATCCTCGCACCCCTCCTCAAGGACCACTTCGCCCTCGCGCCCAGCCACCACACGCCCAGGCTCTCTCCCGTGCTCGCGCGCGCCGTCGCCCGGCGCCTCGCGCCTACCGTCGCCCATGCACTCGGCGCGCCTGCCCTCGCCTGCCCGCCCGGCCTCGCCCGCAGGCACGGGCCTGAGCATGGGCCTGTGCAGCGCCGTCGTGGGCCCCACCACCTCCGCCTCGTCGCTCCGATCGGACTTGCGCCGACTGCAGCTGCTCGAGCGCGAAGCAGCCAGGCAGCAGTGGCTGCCGCCGCCGCGGCGCGAAGGCCGTGCGTGTGTGTCGACTACCGCGAGCACCGCCGTACCGAGCGCCGTACCGAGCGCCGTACCGAGCGCCGTACCGAGCGCCCCGCTGCTCGCTCACCCGCACGCGCGCCGCGGTCTGAACGCCAGCCTCCACGCTTCCTCCCAGAGCGCCGGCCCGAGCGCCGGCCCGAGCGCCGGCCCGAGCGCCGGCCCGAGCGCCGGCCCGAGCGCCGGCCCGAGCGTCGTCCATGTTCCCAACAGCCGCAGCCCGTCGGTCGAGTCGAGTCCCCGCGCCCGCCCACTCACCTCTCGTGAGCTTCAAGTCCCCGCGCCTTTCGACCTTCATGCGGAGGCGCGCCATCCCGAGCGCGTCGTCCCGAGCGACCACGTACCACCACGACCGGCGGCGACAGCGTCGGCGGCGGAGGAGGCGGGGATTCTGGACACGCCAAGCTCGGCAGCGGCCCTCGCCAAGATCCCGAGTGACGTGCTGGCGATGGTGGCTCGTGCCGTGGGCCACCAACTCGAAAAGGAGGAGGCCGATGTGTTGGCGATCGTGGCACGGGTGGTGGGTCAACAGATTGGCGTCGAGAAGCACGCTGGCCATCAGATGGACCTCGAGAAGCACGCTGGCCATCTCGAACGAGAGGCCGAAGCAGAGGCCATGGCAGCGGCCGACGTGGCGGCGGAAGAGGCGGCGGACGCGGCGGCGGCGGCGGTGGCCGGCGAGCGGGCGGTGGCGCCGGCTGCTCCAGACAAGATGAAACCACCACCACCACCCGTCGCCCTCGACTACGCGCGTGCTCAGCCCGTGCCTCCCGCCTGGCGGAGCTCAAGGCAAGCACGCTGACGTTGCGGCTGGAGATCTCTCGAGCGTGAGCCAAAGAAGCCCCTGATGAGGGAGGCAATCAAGGATGCTGAAGTCGCGGCTATGATCTCTCGAGCGTAAGACCACGCGCCGGTGGGGGAGGGGATTTTGAGATTGGGGGGGAGGCAATTCAGAGATGGCGGCGCGAGGGGCTCCATGGGACCGTGCACATGAGCATGCGTGTGGCGTGAGCGTTGCATGGACCCGAAACCGATCACCGACAAAAGTGCTCGGCGGCCGGGTTTCGGTTTGCCCGTGATCCGACCAAGAAGCAAGATTGGAGTCGTGAAGGCTCGGTGGTGTGATCACATGATCTTCTTACCTGGTATCGTCAGCCGGTCAGCGCAAGTGATAGCCGGGCTCTTAGTCTTTTTGTGGAGGGTTGACTCGGTCGGACGCGATCGCGACCCTTGCTAGGATCGCGACCATTTCGCGACCATCCGATCCGAATTGGAAATCGTCTAATATATTACTTATTAGTCATCACCCGCGCTGACGCCCGGCGCGGTCGCTCGCTCGGCTCGCGGACGATCAACGATGCGGCTGATATGCTCTCAAGGGCTGAACGGAATGATTGTTCTAACAGTTCATTCCAGGAATGCTGCAGCGCACGATACCGCAGCGCGCAAACATGATCATGGTTCATCGAACGAGGTGAGGACGAGCGTGAGAAACTGAGATCCGGCCGCGGGGCCGCCGCGTCCACAGGGCCTGTGCCCTGTGCCAGCATATTGACCCTAGGCGACCGGACCCGACCCCCCGAGCCGAAGATTGAGAGTCGAAGGGTCACACTGGAGTGTCAGACACTAAACATGCGGGAAAAGGTTCGTCGAAGTTTCATCACTGACCTCGCAGGGTTTCGTCATCTCTTTATTAGGCAACCAGTGGGTTTCGTCACTAGGGCTACCGGCAGTAAATCTCCGTACTATATAGCGCCGGTTACGATAACGAACGAAACCATAAACACATACGACCCAGTAGACTACGTAAAATAATCAACGAATGCCACTTGTGCGCATGACCTATGAGCATGTCCATGCGGCCTCTCGGGTGTGTGTAACCGCGACACGTATGCAGGCTAAGTATGCACACCGCGGGCCCTCCCCGCAGCCGATCGAGCCGATCACGCCTGACGACATCTACATGCAGGATCCCTGAGTAGGCATGTCATGTTCCCACAAGTACACCGGTCACCACGGGCGCTCCCCGCGGCGATTCACGCCTGACGACGACATCTACACATAGGAACCAGGATCCTTGACGTAGGCATGTGGCTGACACGTCGACGACGCTTGTTGCCAAGTCATGTGTCTACATGTACACCGCGGGCCCTTCCCGCGGCGATCACGCCTGCCGATACCTACACCGCGGCAGGCCCTCCCCACGCTCACAGCCAGCCCGCGTCTCACGCCTGGCATCTCAGAGCTCCCACTCTCCAAAGCAGGTTGGCGGTTTAGTGGCGGCTGGCCACGTAATGCCATCCAGCCCTGGGGCTATTTCAAGGCATATCTCGGGGCTATTTCTCCTTCAGAGAGGCCACGTCTGACGACGAGGGCGTCACGGGAATGATCGGGGGATCGTCCAGGGGAAGACCATACGAGGCCATCCACGGGTGCTGCAGCGCCTCCGCCGCAGTCGGGCGCACGTTGGGGTCGAGGGTCAGAAGCGTCTCGGCGAAGAGACTGAAGGACAGCACGTCGCCGAATATGGAGGGATCGAGATGTTGGGCGAGTAGCTCGGGCAGCGTCATGTTGGGCTCGCTGCGCAGCAGATAGGTGCCCGGGGCGGTGGCAGGAGGGTCGACCTCGTACACGTAGCCCGAGCCGGAGAAGTAGATGGATCCGAGTGGCCCTTCCATCATCCATGGTGGGAAGGGCCCGCGGGTAGCCTTGTGGGCCGCGAGGACGAGGTCCGTCGACGCGAACTGGAAGGGCAAGAAGCCGAACGCGAGTTCGATGGCCACGCAGCCGAGGGACCACACGTCGATCTTGGGCGTCCAGCTGAGGCCGAGGATCACCTCGGGCGCGCGGTACCAGCGGCTCTGCAGGGCGGGTGGGTAGCGCATTGCACGTGAGGACCACCGAGCCGAGGCAATCGGGAGGCACTCAGGGGGTACTTGGGAGGCAATCACCTGCAGGTAGGACATGTGGGCGTCGTACGTGAGGACGACCGAGCCGAAGTCGATGAGCTTAAAGATGCGACGTTCCGCGTTGACGATGCAGATGTTGGCCGTCTTGACGTCGCAGTGCGTGATGCCGAGGGAGGCAAGGAAGGCGAGCGCGTCGAGCATCTGGATGGAGAGGGCCCCGATCGAGCCCG
>Ga0210246_100386_pt1 | contig 40380 bp, 39 predicted proteins | sample ChrtobMetaP3_8mM_FD_155469 | JGI IMG/M metagenome (GOLD analysis project Ga0210246, IMG submission 155469) | Chrysochromulina tobin associated microbial communities from unialgal haptophyte culture, Seattle, Washington, United States - P3_8mM | ecosystem: Host-associated > Algae > Haptophytes >...
TGGCGGGGACGATGGGAAAGGCAGCCTCGGGAGCGGGTTTACGGGGCAAGGAGGCGGTGGTGAGGGCTCCGGAGGCGAGGGCGAGGGCGGTGGCGGCGGCGGGGGAGCTGGTTCCGGGGAGGGTGGCGGGGTCACGGGAGGGGGCGGCGGTGATGGAGGCGGTGATGGCGGCCTTGTTGGAGATGGCGGAGGTGATCGTTGTGGCGGCGAGGGCGGGGGCGGCAGCGGGGACGGCGGGGACGGCGGCGATGGCGGGGACGGCGGCGGGTACAGAACACGAGGGTGACAGTCGGAGCAGTCGGTACCGAAAAAGCAGATCTGAGACTGTGAGCCGGGCCCACCATCTTGACAGGAGCCGTCGTAGGCATACGCGCACGTATTGGTGCAGTTGAATGTCGTCCAGGGGCGCCACGGAGGTGATGGCGGAGGTGGTTGCGGAGGTGGGCTTGGCGAGGGTGGCGGTGGCGGCGGCAGCGGTGGTGGCCGTAGCGGCAGAGGGGGCGGTGGAGGTGGCGATGGAGAAGGGGGCGGAGGCGGCGGGTGCACCAGGCGCGGGCCGCAGTCGGCACAGTCGGTGCCCAGCGTGCAAGTTGGGGATTGTGTCATGCGTGGCCCGCAGTCATTGCAATCGGTGCCCCGAGTGCAGGTTGCGTACTCCGAACCAGGGCCGCCGTCGTCACAGACGCCGTTGTTGGTTGTCGAAAAAAAGTTGCCGGAACAGCTATACCATGAGTTCTCGAAGTAGTATTGTGAGCAGCTGCCATAAACGCAACAATATATAGAGCAGGTGTTGAGGCACGACGGAGCTGACGGCGGAGGCGCAGGCGGATGCGGATGAGCACCAAAGCCACCGTCGTTGCACTGGCCATTGTTTGAAACAAAGCATGTGTTTGTGCATTGGATGATGCCTCCATCGGGGAACCGGGGTGGCGTTGAGGGAGGCGGAGGGCGTGGCGGTGATGGTGGTGGTGATGGTGGTGGTGGTGGTGTCTTTGGTGGTGATGGTGGGGGAGATGGTGGTGGTGGTGGTGATGGTGGTGGTGCAATCGTGCGTGGCCCGCAGTCGGTGCAATCAGTACCCCGAGCGCAGGCTGAGTACTCCGAACCAGGGCCGCCGTCCTCACAGACGTTGTTGCGGACGTTTGAGTAGAAATAGACATAGGATGATCCGGTGTAGTATTCCGTGCATCTGCCCCAGTTGCTGCCGTCAAAGTAGTATATGTAGGAACACCAATTAGACATACAGGTGTAGGAACACCCAGTATTTGAACAGGTGTCGAGGCATGTGGTCGGCAGAGGTGGCGACCTGGGCGGAGGTGGAGACCTGGGCGGTGGCGGTGAGGGTGGGGGAGGCGGCGAGGGGCTTGGCGGTGGCGGTGAGGGTGGCGGCGACGGTTGAGGCGATGGAGGCGGAGAGGGACTTGGCGGCGGCGGTGAGGGCGAGGGCGGCGGCGGCGGCGGCGATGGCGACGTGACGCACGCGACTGTCACGATGTCTACGGCAATGTCTCCCTCGGCGTCTCCCTGAGGAGAGAAGTGCGTGCCGCGCGTGCCTTCGAAGCTGAAGCTGGTCGCGCCGTCTAGCATAACGACTCCCGTGATCCAGTTGGTATTTTGGGGCCCTGACCGGCTCCATTTGAGCACGCTGCCGGCATAGACCTTCAAATCTCCGATGGCGACGCCGTTCATGCAGTACGCAAAGGTGACGCTCGTCATTCCCCCCTGGCAGGCCGATCCGTCATAGTTGAGATCGTAGGTATCCCCGAACGCAAGGCCGTTTGCCTCTGTGAAGAAGTAAAAGGTGCCATCAGCAGCGCCGCTTGGACCCGTGTTTGGGGTGGGCGTGCTCCCAGATCGGCGTGTCCATGAGTTCGAGGTGCTGCCCGTCGTCCACCCCGGAGACTCGCTCGTCTCGAAGCTGAACTGACTCGTAGCCGGCGGCGGCGGTCGTGGCGATGGTGAGAAGGGTGGCGACGGTGGTGGTGATGGTGGCGGTGGGGGTGACGACGGCGACGGTGGCGGTGGCGACGGTGGCGGTGGCGACGGCGGCGGTGGCGATGGTGGCGGTGGCGATGGCGGGGGTGGCGGGGGAGCAGTCGTACGATTCCCGCAGTCGGCGCAATCGGTGCCCACAGCGCAGGCTGAGTACTCCGAACCAGGGCCGCCATCCTCACAGACGCCGTTGTTGGCGCTAGAACCTACGGAGTAGTAGTAGACGCCGAGGGATGAATCGTAGGAACAGGATGCCTGAGCATTACACCACCGATTCTCAACCTGTTGGGCCGCGTAGTACATGTAGCTTCCGTAGCACGAGTCGTAGTAACAGGCAGAACAGGTGTTGGTGCACAGTCTTGTCCTTCCATCAGGGAGAAGCGGCGGCGGCGGCGAAGGGGGGGGCGGCGAAGGGGGGGGTCGAGGAGGGTAGACTCGACGTGCAGGCCTCGACCCACAGTCGATGCAGTCGGTCCCGATGGTGCAGAGCGAGTACTCTGCGCCCGGCCCGCCGTCGTCGCACTCTCCATTCCATCGGCGAGCGCACGTGTTCATGCAGCCCGATATGATGACCCCCTCGGGGGTGAGCGGTGGTTGCGGCGGAGAGGGCGGTGGCCTCTGGGGCGGCGCGGCTGGGGGGCAGTCGACGAGTCGCGCTCCACAGTCCAAGCAGTCCATGCCGAGAGCGCACGGCGAGTACTCTCCTTCTGACCCCGGCCCTCCATCGTTGCAAACACCATTCGAGGCCCAGAAGGCGCAGTTGTTCGAGCAGAGGTATCTGCAGCCCGGCTGTGCCGGCGGATGCGGCGGCGGCGGCGGCGGCGGCGGCGGCGGTGACGGCGGCGGCGGCGATGGCGGCGGCGATGGCGGCGGTGACGGCGGCGGCGGCGATGGCGGCGGCGAGGGCAGCGGCGGCAAGGGCGGCGGCGGCGAGGGCGGCGATGGAGGTGGAGATGGGGGTGGCGGAGGCCGATTCGACCAGAGTGCTACGTTGCTTGCGTCGAACTGAACGAGTCTGCCATCGTTCTGCATCGAGAGATAGCCAGCCCACGTGCATTGGCCACAGGCTTGGCCATTTGTCCATATGGACAAACCTGTGGCCATGGAGTCCGACGCCATTCGCCCATATCGATAAAGTACGAGATTCCTGTCGGACTGCATGCACATTGAATATTGGTAGTAGCCTGATCCGTAGGATGTGCCCGTGCTCCATATTGGGCCGGTGGTCGAGTACACGGCAAAGTTTCCATCTTCCTGCATGCTGGCATTGAACCTCTGGTCGGTGCTTTGAATTGTTTGGGGGCCTCCATTGGAACTTAGGCACGAGCCAGCGGTCAACGTGGAGCGGGGGGCAGGGGGCGGAACGCGGGGGGCGGGCGGCGGCGGCGGTGGTCGAAGAGTCGTCGACGATTGTGCCATGGCATGCTTGCCAAAGAAGAGGTGCAGTGCCAAAGCTAACCTGAGCCTGCACCGCGGTGGCCTGGCGCTGAGGAGGGACACCCAACCGTCGGTCTCGACTGTCGATTGAGCATTTTCGGCCTGCGACCTTCCTCGCCGACTCCACCCTCGTGCTCCTCGCGTCCCGTCTCGCATCGTGCTCGAACGCAGTGCTCTAAACAACCCCACCAACCGTACGACGAGCCCAGCCATCGCAAAGACGACCGTCGAGAGCAGGCAAGCGAGTCGACCCATCTCGCCTTGGAGAGCGGTGGCCTTCCATCCAGTGTCTGCAGAGTTGGCGGTGGCGCCTTGGGGCGGCGGCAGCGAGCACGGCGGGGGCGACGAGGGGTGCGTCAGCGGCGGCGGTGGCGAGGGCGGAGCAGCAAGCAGCGAAATCATCGGCGGTTGCGCAAACGGCGAGAAGGGCGGTAGCGGCGGGAGCGGCGGCGGCGGCGGCGGCATCATGTTGTAACGAGGGCAACAAGACTCCGTACAAAAGGAGGTCGCTGACAGGGACGCTCCAATGGCGAGCGCAGTCGGCGTGATGGTGCACGCCTGGCCATTCCCGTAATTCGACGGCCAGCCACCCGACAGAATGCCATTCGGCGAGCTAGGATCGACGGCGCAAGAGGCGGAGGAGACGGTAAAGGAGGTGTCCTGTGCGTCGACGATGCTCACCATCATGACGAGGAAGATGATACGGGCGAGCCGAGGCACGAATCCGACGCCGCAGCGTTGGCACTCTTCGGATAACGCGTACATCATGTTTTGCTGCAGAGGGACACGGGGACGCCCAACCACCGTACGCCCGGACATGAGGAAGACCCCAACAAAAGCGATCGAATTACGGTACGATCGTGCTTTGAGAACGAAGTCAAGTCAAGTCAATTCAAGTCGAGGGAAGCAAGTCCTTCGTACATGTAATTACTAGTAAGAAAGCTCCGATACGGCGTTCTGATGCACGTCATATCACGTCCCCGCGCCGGGAGTTCCGCTCTTCAATTTTAACTTCCTTGACGATTAGACCCGTCATTCCATGCACCCCATGAGGCATGGAATGCTGATGAAGCTCATGCCTTTCCTCTGCAAGATTGGCTTCGAGTGCGGCACGACGGATACGTGCAAGACGGATGCGGACTGCACAGGCGGCCTGAAATGCGTGATTGAGAGCCCGTCCTATTCCCAGTGCACCGACTGTACCCCGGCGGCGTTCGCGACGCAGTGCGAGTCCATGTCCGAGACCTTTCTGCTGGCCGCTGAGGCGAAGTGCGGTATTTCGACGTGCAAGGACCGTTGCCCTCACCACACCGATGCTGACTGCGACAAACCAGACTCGTGCGTGGTCCAGCAGGACGGGTACTACGCCAAGTGCGTCGACTGCACCAACTCGACTTCATTCAATGAGCAGTGCATCTACTGGTCGGAGCAAATGCGCACCGCCGCCGAGGCCAAGTGCAAGCTGAACTGCACGAAGCTGCCGCCACCCTCGCCGCCCGGGCCCTCGCCTGGTGGCCACAACTGCGCCGAGCTGCAGTGCACGGCGCCAGCCCAGTGCGTCGAACAGGCCGACCATAGCTGGGCCCAGTGCGTCGATTGCACGAACGCGACGACGTACGCGCAGCAGTGCAAGGGATGGTCCCCTAGCATCCGCACCGCCGCCGCCGCAAAGTGCGGCCTCCCGTGTACCGCCGACTCGGGAGGTGCATGCCACGCCCCGGACCTGCCGTGCCCGAAACCGCAGTCGTGCGTGACGCAAGCCGATGGCTACTTCTCTCAGTGCATCGACTGCACGAGCGAGCAATGGTTCGACAGCAACTGCAAGTACTGGTCCGATCAGATACGCACCGCTGCCGAGAAGGCGTGCAACCTCGAGTGCCCGAAGTAGGCGAGCGAGCGCACCTTGATCTTATACACTCCCTCCATTGCGCGCTGTGTCACCTGTGTATAACCGCGATACTGCACAGCGCCATCCCAGAGTCGGACGATGCGATATGCGCGTAGGTAAGGAGTATGGCATTCTCAGACTCTCGAGAAGAAACACGTTTACAGAGTCTTCCATCACGCTGCTGTGACTCAACACCGACGCGAACTCATCTACCGTTATCCCGTCCGTTTCCGGACCAGCGACCTCAACTCAATACACCGCGGCGTATCCGTGCCCCAAGAAGCCGAGCCGTGTTAAACAGGAGCGCGAGCGATGGATGCAGCGGTTACGCTCGCTTACGGGCTTACGCATTCTGGATATCAGTTAGAGCCGATTAGGGGAGAGCTCTCGCTCCGACGCTCACACGTCACTGTGGGTCATCCCTCACGCGCCTCACCGCTCTCACCGGACATGGCGTTTCACGTCGTGTAGCAGTGATGGTCGACGTACTCTGTCCGCTCATGTGCCAGGGCTTCCAAGAAGAAGAAGAGCAGCAACGAGTACCGGACGCCCTCGCGGACAGCCGTGACAGCGTGCAGCACATCGGAGGGATGAACTGTCGCCTCTCCCTCCTCCCTCCGGATCTCGTGCAACCCATCGTCGAGGATCGCAAGCAGACGCCCGCCCGTGTGCGCCTCGTCGGCCGCGAGTGCCACGTTCACGGTGACCGCGCAAGTATCCCGGTGGAAGTTGATCATCGGGCGGGTCTCTCGGCAATACCGACGCACGAAGAGCACCACGCGGTACTGTGGCTCAGGGTTCGCCCATCGATTCGCGGGCGGCTCGTCACTCGTCTCTCCAGGCACGCCGCTCTCGCGCTGAGAGGCCAGACGGCGAGGCAGCCGCCACAGCTTCGCAACCGTGGAGGTCCCGAGATAGCCCTCGAGCTCGTCGCGGCTCAGATCCAGCTGATGCTCCGGCATTTGGTCCACGGAGTCCAGCACAACACTCCGCGTCGCATCAACCGCTCTGCGTAGCGTCTCGCAGCCGGCCGCATCGATCGCGCCTTTCACACTGAGCAAGTCGAGGGCGGTCTCGGTTGGATAATCGTCCACATGTTCATTGATGGTTTGAAGGGCCTCGACCAGCGCGCATGCATCCACCTCCTCGCCCTCGACCAGGCATTGACGAACCACGTGGGGCAGCGCTGTGAAGTAGCTTTCGTACGTGGGGTTCTTATCGGGCGCGGGCTCGTTGTCGGCTTGAGATCCAATCGCACCGGCTCGTGCCACCGCCGCTGTCGCCGCCATCGCCGCCGCCACCGCTGCCGCTGCCACCGCTGCCGCCGCCGCTGTAGCCGCTGCCGTAACCGCCAATGCTGTGCTTCCCACGGTCGCAGCGGCCTGCGCGGGATCGACCATGCCCACGGCCTCTACTACTGGCACGGTGGCAGCCTCGGTAGTCCCCGCCACCACGACGGCCGTGAGTGTCGCCGCCGCGATCGTCGCCGCAAGCGCTGCAGCTGCAGCAACTACCTCGTCGAGCCGAATTTCCACACATGGAGCGTAGAAGAGCGAGGAGGCCCCCGTGAGCTTCAAGGAGGGCTGGACGGCAGGCGAGGGCGGTGCCATCAGGCGGCGCAGGCCCAGACTCGGGTGTGCAAACGGGAAGCCTTTGACCGTCATCGTGTGCCAGTCGGGGTGAGCAGCGCACACGGCGCGCTCGGGGATGAAGCCGACGTCGAAGGCAGTCCATGCGTCCTCTGCACTGTCCTGATCTGGGTGAGAGCCTGCGCCATGCCCCCTTGGCTGAGGCTGTGGCGCCAGAGTCGCCGGCAGGGCGGTCGCGCCAGCAAAGAAGGCCGCCTGTGGCGAGTTTGAGAGCGTCGCCGCAATCTCGGCAGGCAGTCGCACGGCCGCAAGGGGCCGGTGGCTACACCAAATGTTGACCAGTAGCGTGCACCGCACATACGGCTCGTCTGGGTCGGCCGGTCCTTCCGAGCTCATCTCTGCGAGCACGCCATGCAGCAGCCCGCCGTCGAATGCGACGTGCTTGCCCGCCACTGGGTAGGACACAAAGGTGCCGCTCGCTGCGCTCGTCTCCGGCAGCAGCTCAGCGTGACCTTCGCAGTCCCCGACGACCGGTAATACGACGGTGGGTGCTCCACGCGAGCCAAGATATGTGATGGTCGCGAGCCATGGCGTCTTGTGCTCTCCCGTGGCACCCTTGAGCTCCTCGTCTGAGTCGAAATGCAGGCCCATAGATGGTTGACGCGACTGAATGCACGAACCCCATGGATGGGTAACGCGACTGGCCGACGAGCTACGCGACTGAACCCACCACTCAACGCCGCGCACATGGAGGCCTGGACCAAGACAGCCATCAGCAGGTGTGTGATGATGCATCACTGCGAGTGCAAGGCGCTCTAGATTGCATCGCGTCCGCTCTGGTGTTTCTCCCGCCGTGGAGGTCTGCCCAGAAAAGTAGTCGAGCCAAAAGGTCTGATGGCCCTGATGGCCCCGATCGTTCAGACGGACGATGGCCCGGAGTTTGGCGGCATCAGCCTTCAGCAGCACGCACTGCTCTTCACTCGAAATCACATCAAGCGCGGAAAGTCGCTGCATGTTGGGAGAGAGTAGGGTACGCGTGAGAGACGTGACCGAGTGTTACGAATTAGGAAAGTCATCAGAGAAACCAAATTGACCAACGCTTGACGCCAACGACGGTGACACGACGCCGCTGCACATTCGCACGCAATGTAGAAATTTGCGATTTTTTACGCTTTCACAGCACCGAACGCGATTGACGAGCTCAAGGTGTACACGCCGTACAACCAGACGGTCGCGCTCGGCCTCGGCTCAACGCGCAACGGCAGGACCGATGCGACTTGATGGGCCCTACGCCTGCACCTTGGCATACTGCGTGCTCTTCATCGGCCTCGGGCTCATGCCTGGCACTGTCGGCCCAACGCTTCCATCGCTCAGCATACGAGTCGGCGTCAACAACCCATCCAACCTTGCGCCAGCGTACATCGCCCGTGGAGCTTGTTACGGCGCTGGGACTATCTTCATGGGCGCGCTCCTGGACCGGACCGGTCGCTATGCGCATTGGCTACTGGCAGCGTGGCAGATAATGATGGCGCTTTGTGGGGCTCTCTTCCCACATGCCAGCAGTCTGTGGCTCTTCGTCCTCCTCGTCGCAGGCATGAACTTTGCGGGTGGCTGCATCGATGTGATGGGCAACGTGCTACTCGTCAAGCTGTGGGAAGACGATGAGGTGCGTGGAGCTCCGGCGATGAACTTGCTCCATGCCGCATGGTCCACAGGTAGCACAGTGGCACCCCTCCTGGCACAGGCCATCGGCCTCTCAGCGGAGCGATTGCCATTGCTCTATCTCGTCGCAGCGCTCAGCACGGCGGCGCTCAGCCTTCCGCTTGTGCTGGTGCCGCCACCTCGCCAGCACTGGGCCGCACTATCGCTCGCAGCCTCAGACTCTGCCCAAGAAGCGCACGCGCATGCTCGGCACAGGTGTGGTCATGGCAACGGCAGCAGCAGCGGCGGTGGTGGTCGTCCTCGAGGCGACCCTGACGAGCAAACATCTCGTCTTCCCACAGCCCGCGGAAGCAGAAGTGCGTCCACAGCCATGGTAGACGAGGGGCCAGGAGGCGACCCAGGAACAGGACCGGAATCGGTGGCGCCCGAGCCTGGCGACCGTCCTCGACACTTCTACCTGATCATGGTGCTCATGTTTGGCTTCTACGCGTGCCTGGGCGCGGCCGAGCGCATTCCCGGCGACTGGCTCACAACCGCCATAGTACGTTCGCCAGAGTTGGACCAGGACGAAGAGGCCGGCGCGTTTGCCACCTCGGCCTTCTTTGGCGCTCATTTGGCGGGGCGGCTGCTCTCCGTGCCGCTTGCCTGGTGGTTACGCCCTGCGGCCTTTTGCGCCATCGAGTTCAGCATCGCTCTCACCTCAGCCGTCGTCTTCGTTGTCGCGGCTCCGACGAACTATACTTGGCTGCTCGCGAGTGTGGCGGGAGTCGGGCTCGGCATCTCAGCCTTGTACCCCCAGGGCCTCATGCTCGCAAAGTCGCGTGTGCCGCTCTCGAGCGTCTGGATCTCGCGGCTCTGCGTGGGCGCTCTCGCGGGCGCCGTCCTAGGCCCGCCGCTCACTGGTGCGCTGCTCGACTTGTCGCCCCATTTCCTATAGGCATTTGAATTGCCCTAATTGCCCTAATTGCCCGAATTGCCCGAATTGCCCTAATTGCCTTCCTCAGGTGCGCTGCTCGACTCGTCGCCCAATTTCCTCTTCTACTCAGTCGGCCTCGTCGTGCTCGTGCAGACACTCTGCTTCATTGGCGTCGCGATGGTGCCGCGGCTCCCGCCCAGAGCGGCAGCGAGCCAATTGGAGTTGGTCAGTGTATCCAGCAGCAGCAGCACCACCACGACTTGCACTAGCATCAGTCATGCAGCAGCAGTAGCAGATGTAGCAGATGTAGCGGCAGATGGAGCAGATGGAGCAGATGTACGGTAGAGCACGGCAGGGTAGCACAGCAGTCGCAGAGTAACAACTACACGGCCCAGCGGGCCAGCGCTCGAGACGTGTCATGTGCACATGTCGCGACTCAGAAGCCCTTTATTCATAACGTATTTTCTGCTCGAGTGTTGACTAAAATTCTCTCTTAGGACTTAGAGCACGACTTACCGTACGACTTACGTACTCGTAGAGTGAGTACAGCTTTGAGGGCTCGCTACACGGGCAGCCTTAGTATACATTGAGGCTTTAGGAGCCTTCTCCGGCGAAATTCCAAGCGTCTCAACCCTCACGGTGAGCCGAGAAGCAGCGATGAACATTTTAGCATAGTCCGCCACGTCTTTGGCACCCATCATATCGAGAGGTTCGCACCCATCGACCTCGGCACACACGGAATGAATGAGGTCACCCGGATGAACGAGGCCAAAGAATGGGCTCGACAGCTCAACACTCTCGATCGTGATGATGCCTGGCGTTTGCTTCAAGTACACGCCCGCTGCCGGTTCGGAACGAGACTTGAGCGCGTGAGGTGGCGTGAGACGGCGGATCGGGTGCGCAAGCGGGCGATCGGGTGCGCAAGCGGGCAAGAACGCGCACCTCTGGCGCCAGCTTCCTTTGTGCAACACTCAGTACGAATGTTGGCCGGGTTGCTGTCGTGTGCAGACATCGGTCGGACGCGCGCCGATCCGGGGCGAAATAATCGAGGCATAGCCTGTCGCCGGGCTGGCGCGAGATCAGCGGCGGCGTGAGGATGGAACCGCTTTTCTCCCCTCGCGCGAAAGTGTCCGCTTTTAGAAGACATCGCACAAACCCCTATGCAGGCTGTTCAAAAGAACACCTACACCTGCCCTTTGGTTGGATATACGATAAAAAAGCGGTCTGATCCATATTCATTTCGGAAATTCCTGAGAAGGACGCTCGCGTTCGCTCTTTCGACATGGAGGGCAAGTTCCCTCATAATCGCCCAAACAGCGAGTTTGCCAAGGAGCTCACGCCTAATGAGTTCAGGTGCCTCCGCAAAGCGGGCACGGAGAGAGCGGGCACTGGCGAGTATCACGCGTTCTTCCCGAAGGAGGGATATTTCGCATGCCGCGCTTGCAAGTTCCCTCTGTACTCATCGACGTCCAAGTTCAAGGACTGCGGTTGGGATGCTTTCGACAAGTGCTTCTACACGGACGACAACTGCCACGTCGGGGTTCAGAGAGACGCTGCTGGCCTTGAGATCATCTGCAACGGCTGCTCCTCGCACCTGGGCCACGTATTCTATGGCGAGTCGCAAACTGAGACGGACGAGCGCCACTGAGTCAATTCGATCTGCATCAAGTACGTCAAAGATGCTGTTCCCGAGGGTCTCATTGAGATGCCGGTCAAGCTGCCGGAGGAGCTCCTGGCGCTCAAAGCTGCCGGTGGCTGCGCGGTGATGTAGGGGCCAGAGCATTCAATCAGTTCGAATCAGTGCTGACGCGCTCGCTGCCAACATGATGGCGACTCGCGAACTCGGGCTCACTGCCCGGTGCGAGGCTCGACCTGAACTACGGCAGGCGGCACGATCGGCGAGGATCATATTTCATATACGACGGGTTCATATACGGTGGTCCGTTGAGTGTGGAATGTGGTCCGTTCTCCGTTGAGTGTGGAACCACGGTTAGGGCCGGCGTTCCTGCTTCCTTCAGTCCAAACCTTGTCGACCGGACCGTCGACTCCTTGCGTGACTGAGACCTAGGGGGTGTTCGGACGTCGGGAGCTTCCGGCCATTCTCGAAAAGGAAATCAGATTTCGTCGAAAAGAATTCGTTCAGTGCGGACTCACATGGAGGTCTCCGTCCTCGCGTCCTTGTTCGATGAGATGAGTTCGGAGCACGCGCAACAATCGGTTGTGTCAATGGTCAGTACCGAGGACCTTTACTGGGTCGAGCGGCTGTGCTGCGAGGCCGAGGAGAACGAGGATGATGCCAGCAGACGACTGGAGGCCGCCTATCTCTCCCACCTCCGCGAAGGCCTGCGCAGCGAGCAGAAGCAGATGGAGAGCGCGATGCGTCACCGACACCGTGCGTGCTAACAGAGCTCTTGAACCTCGAAAGCCCGATGCCGTCTGCCTGTATGCATCTGCAGCCGCTCAAAGCGTCGTTTCCAGCACATGCTGACCAAGAGGTCCAGTGCTCGCCTGTGCAGGTCACCCTTCGTCGACTCCCTGGCTGCCGCGCCGCGGGATCACAAAGCGGGATCACAAAATGACGCTATCTCCGAAATCAACCGTCGACAGGCTAGACGAGGGTTCAAGCCGTGTGAAGCTGGTAGACGAGACACCCGAGCTGAGCGCGTGGGCTCGAGCTGCGGCTGAACAGGAGCTCTCGGCCAGCAGGCGTGCACGACGCAGGTTTTGGGCATCGGCTAGTGTCGACGTAGAGGGGCTCGTGAGCATGACGATCCGCGATTAAGCCCGGAAGTCCAGCTGCTCTCCGCCTCGCATGTACTATAGGTTTCTGTGTGGAGGCGCGTACAGATCTCAGATGGGACGATAGGAGTCGATTATTGTGGGGAGTTTTAGCAGTAACAATTTTAGGACAGCTGAGAGCTGTAGAGCAAACGGGGTCGGGGGCGGGTACACTCGTACTACAGAGGCATTCTGTGATCCTGATTCGAGCCATTGTGCATTGATTCGAGCATTGTATGTTTCGAGCGTGGCCTTCATTCAGATGACGTGACGCCGAGACGCCCCACGCCCGAAGGGAATCTCAAAACCACACTACAATTGTACACACTACACACTGACACTTCAGCGTTGGGGATTTGCAAAACGGTCTCTTGCTAAGCGGCAGGTCTTAACTTCTCATGTGTTGCGGCTATGACGGCTACCGGCACCAAAACCTGTGGCTGTGCGTCTTGCCGAGATGGCAATTTAACGTGAACGTGAACCGGCACCAAAACATTTGAAGACTTGACGAGTGCAAACCCTTTTTGGCCAAGTTTTTCATGGTTTTTGGCTTTCCGCGAGCGCACACGAGAAGTGTGTGCGTGTGCGGAGCAGCGGTGTCGGGGTCGCCGTGGTCGCACAAGATCTCGTTCGTCGATAGAAACTGTCTCATATGGAGTTCTCATGGGGCGCGTTTTTGCCATGGGCGGCGCAAAGTGACGCAGTACCGTCATCCCCGACCCCGACGAAGCCCAAGCTGTCAGCGTCACCTTCGCGCGACTCACTCACCACGACGATGAGCGAGTACGGCCTCTCAATGAACGATCTCACGGGTGTGCTCAACGAGGCCGCCAAGGCCAAGTCCAGCCAGACACCGGCGGCCACCAGGATGTTTAGCGACGAAGAGTGGTCACTGAGTCAAGCGGCGGTCGCACAACCGCGGACCAAGCGGGAAGCCATTTTCTGGGTGCCCATGGCAAATCGAGCGTCTGCCACCTTCCGCGGCCAGCATCCTAACGCTCAGAACCCCTTCATGAATGATGCCGGACCAACGTCCTGGACCAACAAACTTGAGATCCAACGGACAATGTGGGAAGATGGCTTTGCGAAACCCGGCACGCAAATCTATCCTCCGCAGCAGCCGCCACGCCCGGCATCGCCCCCATTCATTTCGCCCCCCAACCCGCAAGCGGCTGCAGCCGATGCCCGCAGGCATCAGCAGCTGCAGGCGAGGCAGATGGATGCGAAAGCCGCGGAGCTCGAGACGCGGAGCAGAGACGCGACGAGGCGTGCCGAGGAATGGAGGGCGCTTGCCCGCGACGTTGAAGCGCAGGCCGCCCGGGATGCGGATACGAGACGCGCGGCCGAGGCGTTGCAAGCCTCCGCGGCATTTAAATATGAGAAGAGGTACGGCGTGAAGGCGGACAGCCTTTCGCGCGTGGCGCGCGCGCCCACGCACTAAGAAACGTTGTGTCGTGGCGTTGAGTTTGAGGGGCTATGATAGCGAGTGCTACCATTTGTTGTATTGTCACCCAAACCTCACACCACACTCCACAACGAGCTCTCGCGAGCACGCTTGCCGAAATCGTAATCGGGAAATCGATGTCGCTCGCCGAATCGACGCCTTTCTTCAGCGCGTCGCGTCCCACCAAAGGCTTGGCCTGGCTTCTCCTTTGGTTCGGAATGGTGATGATCAACGCAGAACAACAAGTGGCCTCGCTCAACGTGACCGCTATGCAGCAGCTGCTCATCCGAAATGACAAGGCCGTGCTCATGCTGTACGCTGGAGCGTGCTCGCGCGCAAAGGAATTCGTACCCGTGCTTGAGGACATTGCAACGCGCGTGCCGGAGCTGGCATTTGGACGATTCGACGTGACGTCGGATCAAAAAGTGGGCATGGTATTCAAAGCTGGCATCGAGCCGGAAGCGCCAGCGCTCAAGGCGTTCTTCAAGAACGCTCCGCCAGAGAAGCGTGTCCTTGTGTACCGAGGGCGGCCTACGATGGAGGATGTGCTGCCATGGGCGCAGGCGGTGGCCACGTGGAATGGTACCGATGAGTTGCCTTCGGGTTGGAAGGTCGGAACGAAGGAACGAGAGGAGGCGCTGGCCAAGGCTGCGGCAGACGAGCTGGCGAACGTGATGAAGGAGGGCAACAAGGCGAAGATGAAGGGCAAGCATAGCAGACGCAGCAAGGGGCCTCGCAAGGGGGTACCCAAGGACGAGATGCGCTAGCTTAGTGTAGGCCCTGCAGCTTAGGACCCTCTGGCAACACCCTCGATTTTCACAAAACGGCCGGTTCGCTCCGCTCATCGCGGCGGGCGGAGACCCCCGCCCGGGAGGAGGCTGCGGCAGCCGGCGGCGACGCCGACGGAGGTCCAAGCACCGAAGACATGACCGTGAACACGACACACCCGAGACCCGACGCGCGATTGGACAGCTGACGCGCGGGAATTACACCCGGCGCCCGCCGCGAGGAGCACCGCGGCGCCACGGGGCGCGCGCGGACGGGGCCGCGGGGCCCCCCGCCCCCCCGCCGCGGCCCACCCGCACCGGCGCGCGAGGACGGAGGCCGAAGGAAGCCAAGGCGCGACGCCCGCGCGCGGTTGCTTCCCCCGGTTCAACACCGCCGGCGCCACCCGCGCGCTAGGCGCGTTACGTTTTAACCGCTTCGGAAGCGGGACCCGCTGCCGCTCCCCGGGGGGGGCCGGGGATCCGATGTCGGCATCTTGAATTTCGCGTTCTGGCCGTCCTGCTGCCGAGCCGCCGCGTCAGGCGTGCCGCTTTTCTTACGCTTACGTTACTCACCGTGTACGGGATGTTACTCCTTTACTTACTAGTCGACTTACTAGGGGATGGATGTTCTGCCGGCCCCTCGCCCTCGTCCTCGCGCCTCGCCTCACAGGACTCACGACTGTTCCCCCCGATCTCGCATGATCTCCCCTCAGAGACCATTGGCCGATGCCCTCGTGGCGCCACCCATGCCGCTCATGGCGGCAGCAATTGCGTTCGCGACGCGTGCTTGCCTTCGTGCGCATCGCCTCAGTGCGTGCGCGGCACTTGCTTCGCGCCGAGCAACTCCAGGACGCTCTTGCGCTTGACGCCGGTGCCTCCATCGCCCGTCGAGCCGCTCGGCGCCGCGCGCACGGCGACCTTGCCCTTATCCTTACCCAAAACGGGATTTCCAATGTCCTTGCCTAAACCGGACTTGCCGCCCGGCGCAGGCGCGGACACGGACTCCTCGTCGTACTGCCGCTGCAGCCGTTGGGCGTACGCGGCGTCGCTCTGCGTCGAGATCTCGGCAGTGAGATCGATCGAGGACGTCGGGTTGGGCGCTGTCGTGGGCGTCAATCCGGCGGTAGACGAGGAGGCGGCAAACAAGTTGGACGCCGTCGTGGGCGCCATCTTGGGCGCCATCGCGGGCTTTGACGCCGCACCTCCAAAGAAGTTCTTGAGCGTCTGCGGCGGGCGCGTCGCTTGCGCGTAGGCGTGAGCGTCGAAGGGTCGGGCAACATCCACAGTGAGATGTTGGCCGGCGCCTGCCTGGCGCTGCTGCTGGAAGGCAACGAGCTCAGCTTTGAGATCGCCCATGAGCGAGCGCGGGAAGCGCACGCCGACGAGCCGCCGCTCACCTGATGAGGGAGGCCATTCGAGGCAATCTGAGGCAATCTGAGGCGATCCGAGGCAATCCGAGGCAATCCGTGGCAGTCCGTGGCAATCCGTGGCAATCCGAGGCAATCCGAGGCAATCTGAGTCAATCCGAGCGCCGCCGAGCCACCGCTCACCCAGCTGGACTCGCATAGCGGCCACGGACTGGTCGCGCTTCGTCAGGCTGCCTGCATGCTTCTTGACGAGACCTTCGAGGAGCGGCAGCAGCGGCAGCGTCGAGCCGGTGAGCACTTGGAGTCGAGAGAGCCTCCCGCCGCTCTTATCATGCAGAGCGCCCTCATACGACGCCGTCCAGCCGAGGCGCGCCTGATGAGGGAGACCATCAGAGGCAAATGAGAGGCAATCAGAGGCGATGAAAGAGGTAATTGGAGGCGATTGGAGCGTCCTAGCACACGCCGACCGGCTGATGCGCACCTCCTCCGACGAGATCTTCTCGTATGAGGGAGGCAATCAAGGGAGATCGCACCTCCTCCGGCGAGATCTTCTCGGATGAGGGAGGCAATCAAGGGAGATCGCACCTCCTCCGGCGAGATCTTCTCGTACTTGCGCCGCAGGTCCAGCTGAAAAATAAGAGAGGGTGGGAACGAGGGGAAGGGGGGGATCAGGTTCAATCTAAGGCAACTCAGACGCCATCCGACGCATCGCACCTCCTCCTCCTCGAAAGGCGAGTCCGCTGTGCTCGGATGAGCGAGGCAATCAAGGGAGATCGCACCTCCTCCTCCTCGAAAGGCGAGTCCCCTGTGCTCGGCCTGGTGAGCAGGTACAAACCGGCCCGGTTGGCGCGCGGCAAGGCCAGCACGTAGAGCCGCTCGCCTGCTTGCAAGAAGCGTGAGCGGTGGAAGCCAGTGCAATGATCTGCGCCCTTGGGGGGCGGCTTACGACGCGCCGTCGCGGGCGCACCGCCCGCCCTGGGCTGCGCGTCGTCGTGAGCGTCGTCGTCGTCGTCGGAGATTTCTTCGAGCTCGACATTGAGCTCCACGTCCGCGGGCGCCACAGCCGCTGCCGCCGCCTCTGCGGCTGCTGCCGTCGCTGCCTCCTCCTCCGCCGCCGCCGCCTCGGATTGCTTCTCTTCGTCTTCGCCAGCCTCCTCGCTACCCCTTGCCGCGGACTCCCCCTCCTCCTCTGCGTCATCGTCCACGATGAAGTCCGACATCCCCTCGTCTTCGCCTTCGCCCTCGTCCTCCTCCTCGTCCTCGTCCACATCTCTTGGCCGGCGCGTGCTACCTGCCCTCACCAACGACCTTGGCACGCGTGCACTGCTGCTGGGCGTGCGCTGCCCACCAACGACGGCGCCCGCGACGGCGCTCGACGTCGTCGTCGTCGTCGTTGTTGGCTGCTGCTGCCCGTCGAGCGCCAGCCGTGCGGCGAGCTTCTCACACGCAGCGTGCCACGAGACGCCACGATCGACCATCACGAGAGCCGTGCTCATCACGGCGCCCGTGAGCGGATCCGACCAGAGCGCCGTCTCGGGCTCCTCGAGAGAGACTGAGGCACCGGACAGGTCCGCAATGCCCTCATCGTACTTGCCATCCTTGCGTGCGGCGCTGATGACGCCACTGAGCGTCGCACAGAAGAGGTCGAACAGCTCGTTCTGCTCACGCAGAGGCAGCCCAAGCAGCCGGTTGAGGAAGCGACGCACCTCCATCTTATCGCGCTCGGCGGGGCTCGTGGCGCCAAGCAGCTCGAGGCTCGCGCACCTGATGAGGCGATGAGGGAGGCAATCAAGAGGTCATCCGAGGCAATCAATAGGTCATCAGAGGCAATCAAGAGGTCATCAGAGGCCATCAAGAGGTCATCAGAGGCAGCGCACATCTGTGGGTAGCGCGCCGAGCTGAGCGCCGCGAGCACCGCCGGATGCGTCGACGTGCCATCAGCAAGCCCATGGAGCACGAGCTTGAGTGCGCGCTTGCCCCACGCGTTGTCGAAGTTGAACGAGTCAAGCGCGCCGAGACCCGCCTCGGCGCGCCGATCGCCCTTCGTGAGCGCCCCGAGCGCCTGCAGCCGCCACAGCCGAGAGTGGCAATCAGTGGCCATCAGAGGCCATCAGAGGCAATTGACGAGACTCACCTGCAGCCGACGCGCCACAGCAGACGCGAAGCGCGACTCGCCGCCCACGTCTGTATTCAGAAGCACATAGAGCGGTGCCGAGACCTGGTTTGCCCGGTGCGAGCGGCCCAGCTGCTGCACCGCCTTATCGGCGGACCACGGGAGCTCGAGCGTGACGTGGCAGCGCCGGCGCTGGTTGGCGACGCGCTTGTCCGCCTGGAAGGGCGAGATCCGAGCGAGATCGAGCGAGATGGAGTGAGATGGAGCGAGATCGAGCGAGATAGAGCGAGATTGAGCTCTCGAGGCGCGACCATCGGGGGCAGATTCAGGGGCGCATCTCAGTCAGATCTCGGTCCAAATCTCGGCGCACCTGGAGCGAGATGCCCGTCGAGGCGGCGTCGGAGATGATCGCGATCAGCTTCTTGCCGTCCATGAAGGCGTTCCGCTCGGAGACATTCAAATTCTCCATCTCGGACGACTCTGGCTTCGCGCGCGCCTCGAGCACAAAGCGTCGACCATCCGCCGAACGCACCATTCGCGACTTGCGCCCCGTCATCTCGGCGACCGCCTTCTTGCCGCCCAGCTCGTCGATCAGCACGTCGAGTGCGGCGGGTGGCAGCTCGAGTGCATTCACCTGTGGAAAGGGGGGGGTCGAGCGCCGTGGTGAGCACTTGCATGCTGGGCGGGTGGCAGCTCGAGTCGAGTCACCTCGTCGACCAGCCGTTGGCGCGCGCTCAAGAGCAATCAAGTGCAATCAATTGTAATCAAGCGCAATCAAGTGCAATCAACGCACCTCGTCGACGAGCCGTTGGCGCTCGGCAAAGCACTCCGGATCAATCTGCCCGCTCGCCGCCCTGTCTGCGTCCACCGCGGCCTGCAGCTGCACGACTGCTATGACAGCGCTCGCGAGCATGCGCTCTGCCTGGGCAATCGCCTGCTGGGACTCGATGCTCAGCCCGTACCCGCCGGCGCTCGAGGCGGCCGCACGGATGCTTGCAAGCTGATGTTTGCAGGCCAGCACCTGATGAGGAGGCGCTCAGGGAGGCGCTCAGGGCGGCGCTCAGGGCGGCGCTATGTGCGAGGCAAGGAGCGAGGCGATTCGGGAATCGTGTTTCGTCAAGGAGCGAGGCGATTCGGGAATCGTGTCTCGTCAAGGAGCGAGGCTATTCGGGAATCGTGTTTCGTCAAAGAGCGTGGCCATTCGGGAATCGTGCTTCGTCAAGGAGCGAGGCCATTCGGGAATCGTGCTTCGTCAAGGAGCGAGGCCATTCGGGAATCGTGCTTCGTCAAGGAGCGAGGCTATTCGGGAATCGTGCTTCGTCAAGGAGCGAGGCCATTCGGGAAGCGTGTTTCGTCAGTTGTGTGCACGCACAGTCTCCTCAGCCCGGTTGAGCTCCTTGTCGAGCTTGGCGTCCGCGGCCTTGGTCACTGGGAAATGAGCTTCGAGGAACCCGAGCACGATGGCGCGGCAGAGAGAGATGGGGGCACGCAGGTCCGCGTCGGCGGCGATCGCCTTCTCGAGCGCCGCCTCGCCCGTCGATTGCAGCCCAATCACGACGGCGTACCCGTCGGCTTGCGCGGCACGCGCGCGCTCGACGAGCGCGGGCACCTGGACATGCGAAGAGGTACGTAGAATGGCGCCGTTGTGAGCGCGTGCATGCGAGAGCGCCGGGCTGGGCGCTCGCGTCGGAGGGCGACGCGCGCCGTGATGGGCACTCGCATGCAAGCGGGAGGTCTGGCGCCGTGCTGGGCGTTCAACACGAGCGCGGGTGCCACACCTTGCAGCTCACGCAGAGCTGTTTGAAGAACCGTTGATGTGCGGACCATGCCTGCTGCGCGAGGCGGCCGGCGGCCGTCTGTGTCCGCGCCACCGCCGTCTCGACAGCCGGCAAGAGACGATCCGACCAGAAATGCGCCGCTGCATCGAAGCACGCGCGTTGCTCGAAGGTGAGCGGGACCGTGGCGAGCTCGAACTCGGCCTCGCGATAGGAGAGGCCGCGGCTCAGGTACGAGCCGCTCGCCTGATGAGGGGGGCAATCAGAGGTCATCAGAGGCAATCAGGTACGAGCCGCTCGCCTGATGAGGGCGGGCATCAGCAGAGACCATCAGAGGCAAACCGAGGCCCATCAGAGGCAATCCGAGGCAATCCGAGGCAATCAAAGGCCCATCCGAGGCAATCCGATGCAATCAGAGGCAATCCGAGGCAATCAGAGGCAATCAGAGGCACTCAGAGGCACTCAGAGGCACTCAGAGGCACTCAGAGGCCCATCAAAGGCCCATCAGAGGGACTCCGAGGCCCATCACAAGCCATCAGTGGGCCTCAGTGGCGAGCTCGCCTTCATCTCCATCGCGAGCATCTCGAGGCCGCCCACGCCGCGGTTCTTGACGCCCTCTGTGAACGCCTCGAAGGTGGCGAAGGCTGAGAAGGGCCCCCATAGCCCTAGACGCTCCATGTAGGCCATGTTCGATAGGTCCGAGGCGCCCGTGGCGGAGCAGTAGACGACGCGCGCCATCGGCAGCGCGCGCTGCAGCTCGATGACCGCCTGCGCCACCTTCGAGGACGCTTCCTCCTTGCCCGGCTGGAAGTTTTTCGCCTTGTGGCACTCGTCGAGCATCAGGCAGCCCTCGAAGTCGGGTCCGCCGCACCATTCGACAAGCTGGCGCAGCCGGCTCTTGCCACTCTGCTTCTGCGCGCTGGTGGCCGAGACGAGCGTGGCGTACGTCGAGAAGAGCACGCCCCGGGTCATCTCGGTCGAGAGGCCGAGCCCCTTGGAACCGCGGTCTAGGCCCTGGCACCCGTCGTGAACGGGCAGATGGCAGCCGAGGTCGCTCAGGTCGCGGACGGCGTCGTGTTTCAGGTCGGCTGAAGAGGAAAACCAGAGGTGCTTGGATCGACCGCGGGCGAGGTTGTCCAGGATGATGCCCGCCAGCTGCCGTCCCTTGCCGACGCCCGCCCCGTCGCCCAGGAAGAAGCCACAGCGCGTCGGCGGCTGCATGGGCAGCACCGTAAGGTGACGCTGCGAAGCGAGTTGCACACACTCGAGCTGCAAGTTAGAGAGCGTGCCGCCCGTGCGAAGCACCTCGATGACTTCGTAGGTCGTTCTCGGTGCTGCCGTCGCCGCGAGCGAGGCTGCCTCCGCGACGTCTCCAGGGTGCGGAGGGCCTGGGTTGGCGTGTGTTGGTGCGTAGTTGGCGAATATCTCCGAGTCCTGCGCGGCGCCTACCGCGTCGCTATCGGCTTGCAAGCGCTTGGTCTCATCATCCGCGTCGTTTGGCGGGGGCGCGATGGAGTTCGCCGCCATGTAGAGCGCGAAAAACGTTCACAGCGGGTTCACACCCATATTTGGATTTTTTGTCCCGGTTACCCGGTTCTGACTACCCCGCTCCCCTACCGCTCGCCCTCACCGACACGTGCTCTACGGGACCCGACGTAATATTTGAGCATGTCTTGCATATCTCAATAGAAGCCGATCGGCTTGAAGAACTGGGGGGTTTGCTCAACGACGGGCGTGCCCCAGAAAAACTCCTGCACGGCCATACCGGTGACCGCGAGCATCGCCAGACGCCCATGCTTTATCTCAGCGAGGTCCATGTCTTTCCGCTTGCTCCTCAGCTCGAGCGGATCCCACTTGAGGTCGCCAGCCACGTACCCGGTCGGCGTGAGGCCAGCGACGTTGTCCAGTGTCTTCAGCTCGAGGACGGCGGTCGAGAGCATGGCAAGCAGCACGAAGCCTCCTTGGGGCCCCGAGAGGGCGAAGAGCGATGGCGCACGGCCACCGTCGGCAAGAAGCGTGGGCAGGCCCAGCAAGCGGCTTAGCGGCCCGTCGAGTAGCTCCGAGATCGGCCAGCCTGCGGCTGCCATCATGGCGATGCGGCTGTGCTTGATCTCGGCCTCGCGCATCCACATGACCTTGCGACGCTTCTCGTAGTCTGTGGCCATAACCATCCGTGACTTGCGATCCGTACCACTCCACGGACCCTGGTCGACGCTTGCGCCAGTTGGCGCGAGCGCGGCGAGTGCATAAGGGTCGAAGCCGACGTCGCCTGCAAGCGTTCCATCGAGGTACGAGGGTGCAACGGCCCCGGGAAACCAGGATGCAGGACGCATCGCTTTGGACACTTCAGACGTCCCAAACGCGGCGCTCGCGACCACATGGGTCGACAAGAGAATCAATGAACGCGGCATCGAGCACGGCATCGAGGCTCGGCGAAAGAACGATCTCGACGCGAGATCCTGCACGGAATCGGCTGAACCGAGTCCCGTGTCCCGTGTAGAACTGAGGGTCTGATTAGGCTGCTTCATGGTGTCCCTCTTTTTCACGGACTCGAAATCGGGTTTGGACACTTCGCGACCTTGCCGCGACAACGCGACTCGAAATTCGTGACGGCCGTGGATCCTCGACGGCCGGGCGCCGGCGTGATGCCTCCTGCCCCACCGCCCCCAGTCGCGCTACCGCCGTCGCCCGTTCCAAAGATTGCCGGCTTTGGCGCAGCCGCATCAAAGGGACGTGCTGCGTCTGCGCCTCGAGGGCGTAGCCCTGGGCGTCCAGGAAGCCCGGGGCGGTCTGGGAGCCCGGTTCCGAGCCCTGTGAAGCCCAACTCCGCCACAGCGGCATCGCCGCTGACGCCTCGACAGAAGAAGGCATCGCGTTCACTCTTCAAGGAGCTGGCCGCGGCCGTGCGCACGACGGACCACTCGATAGCGCGTCTCGAGCAAGCCATGGCGGTCGTCAATGGCACGATTGCTGAGCTGGAGGCTGCGGCTAGGAGCGCACACGTATCTCTGGAGAGCAACGCGCGCATGCACGCGTCCACCAAAGAGACAGGCCCCAAGGGGCCCAAGGGTCCTACCTTCGGCCCGCGGAAGCTCAATGATACTGAGATGCAGGAGCTTAAAGATAGGCTGCGCGATGAGCTTTGGGCGAGTGGCGACGAGCGCTTCCCCACGGAGTATGAGATTGGAGAAGAAGTGAAGAAGGTGCTCGAGAAGGAGAAGATGTTGACTCAGTCGAAGGGCCGAATGAGCGGCGTCGCCAATAAGCCAATCGTCACCGAGCTCGAGAAGCTGAGGGATTCGGCATCCCGCATGGCCGCCGAACTCGTGCCGTTCAAAGAGAAGGTCATCAAGCAGATGGGGGAGTGCCAAGAGATCAAAGCGATCCTCGAGTCGCACAGGGACATGCGCGACTCGCTCTTTGACCCGGTACTTTCTAACCCGGTCATCAAAACGTCGGTCCTCTACCAGAAAATGAACCCGATGGCCCCGCTCACGCTGCCGCTCGACGACAAGAATATGGGATCGGAAATCGGCCGGCTGCCATCGCCATACAACCCATCCTCGAAGATGACAGGGCACGAGGCAACCGAGGTCGCCGCAGAGCGTGAGGACGGCGCGCGCGACGCGATCAACAAGGCGCTCAGGGCGGTGCGAGACGCGCGCACCGAACTCAATAGCAGGAAGTCGGCACTGCAGATTTCGGTGCGCACCGCGCGCGAGATCGTGGTGAAACAGCGGCGGGCGATCAATACGGGCAATTTTGGCTCGAGCGAACAACGAAACACCGACCCGGCGACGCGCAAGACGGCTTTGAACCCGGAGGATGAACATTAAGCAGTCATCAAGCAGCAGCGAAGCTCGGCTGACACCTCCTCAGGCCGAATTCATCATTCAATCGATCACAGCCGTATAGCCCCGGCGGTACAAAAATCAAAACGGTCAGCCAATCAGTCAGTTTTGCCTCAGTTAAATCGCGCCCCCACCCGCGCTCTAAAATAGAAAACTGATACATTGGAGTTGGTCACGTTCCTCTGTGCTGTGACGCCGCGACGCCGGGTGTATGGGGCTCGCGAGTCGCGTCCACGCCGCTCGCCGGGCACGGCGCAGCGCCCGGAGCCGCGAGCGTACGGAGGGGCGCGGACTAAAGCGCGGAGAGATGAGAGGATCGGTTGCGGTTTTGCCGATGCCGTTCCACGCGAATGTGGTGCGATGCATAGGCGCGCGGCGGTTGGCGCGACGATGCAGTTGCGCCGCCCGGCGCGGTCGTGCTTACACACGTACACAGCCGGTTTAGCGCCGCGTGTGCCGAAAAAGGCGATCCGACTGGACGATCCCCCCGTCTACCCCCGTCGACCGCTCCGGACGAGGTCCATACCTCAGGCTAAGCTCGGGATCAGGGCCGGCGCTACGCGAGTTTGAGGTGCAAGTGGCACGGGGCTTGAGAAGTAGGCTAGAAGTAGAACGTCGCGCGCGGCGCGTAGTCCGTAGAACGGTCGAGAAGCGATCGATGTCAAGTTCTATCAATCTCAATGCACGAACCCTCCACGCGGCACCCTCTATGATTAATGAACCTTCCAACATGGTGGTCCCTCTCATTTTATCGAAATGACCTTCCATCCTGGTACCCCACCCTCTCATTCCCGCGCGGCCCGCTGGATCCTGTCGAGCAGCTCTTCACTTGTGTACCTCTGCCGCCTGCTGCCCGCCACAACGTCTCGTTCCATCCGCTCAGGGACCACATTGTGTTTGAGAGCGGAGCCATTTGTGCTCACGCACACGATACGCCCCTCCCAGAGCTGGATCGAGAGCTCGCCGCTTGTGCCATCGGCTGCGATGAGCAGCGCACCACGCGCGTCGGCAGGCGAGACGGCACCTCGACGTGCTGCGAGGGCCGCCACCTCGTCGGCGTGCTCGTTGTTGACGAGGACTATGGCAGCGGCCAAGTCCGCAGCGCCGTCGTGGGCATAGGCGCCCTCATCCGGCGGCGCAGGCACGCATTCGAGCGCCGTTGTGGGCGGCGCCATGCCGAGCGCGATGAGGAGGAGGAGATGCGCGAGCTGCAGCGAGATTGAGGACCGTGGTGTTGGCGTGCCATCTGCTCTGTCCACGCCGTAGCTCCACGCGTACCTGATGAGGTGTGCAATTGGCGGTCACAGGAGGCACTCGAGAGGCAGTCAGTGGCCATCCGTGCCAATCAGCGTACTCAAGAAGAGCAAAGCACACGAGCTTCGCAGGCACTGGGAACGACGTGCTCCGCCACAGCAGCCACGGCAGTGAGTGCCAATACCAGCAGTAAAACTGGTAGTGGAGCGACCGAGCGAAGACGACGCCGACCGCCATGGAGCCGAGCAGGACTGTTAGCACGTGCGTCGCCGACAGCCGCCGCTGCACCAGCGCGCCCAGCGGCAGCGGTGCGCGTTTGAGAGCACGCACCACACCTCCTTCATCGCGGGTACCCCAGCGATACCTCGCCAGCAAGCCGAGGGTGCATAGGTGGAGGAGGAGGAGCCCCGGCGCGAAGGCGCGCGCTTGGAAGAGCTGCGCTGGGAGCATCTTCCAGTTGACCGACCATTTTTGGTTCAGGTCGCCGAAGCCCCCAAAAGCACGCAGAAGGTAACCGACGGGGTTCGTCAACAGGAAGGGCAGCCCGAGGACGAGTTGCACCAAGGCACAGATCGCAATGTGGCAGACGGCCCCGGCGATGCCGTGCGCCTCGAGGAGCAGGAAGAGCAGCCCGGGGGCGTATAGGAGCACGCTCATCTTGACGCCCACGCCCAGCGAGAAGCACACGCAACCCACCACCCAGCGACCTCTGCAGAAGAGGGCGAAGGAAGCCCACGCTAGCAGCATGGCCCAGCAGTCGTTGAAGAGGCGCAGCACGTAGATGGAGTGCAGGCGGAGCGAGATGCACAGGAGGAGCAGTGCCCACGGTGGCATGGAGCGTGGCCGTGCAGCCGCGTAGCACGCCGCCGCGAGAGCGTGCGTCCCAACGTACACGCCAACAAAGGCCCATTGCGCTGTGCGGATGTCGGAGCCGTCGCCGCCCGCGAGCGCGCGCAGAGCCCCGTAGAGAGCAACGAAGCCGCCAGGGTAGACGAGTGGGCCCGTGGCACCTCGCAGCTGCATGTAATCGAAGGTGCCCTCATCGATCGGACCCTTTACCTCCTCCATGTACGCCTTCCAATCAATCTCCGTGTACGGACGCTTGAGCACGATGAGGGCCGTTAGGAGCGTCTCGGCCACAAGCAGCCCAGCGCACCATACCTCAAATCGTCGCCACCATCGTGACACCATGTCTGTCATGCGGCGGCGGCGTCCTATTCTAGGTGCTCCTGATCACACCAAAAAGGTCCGTTTTACGTTTTTCACAATGCTAATTCGTTCAAGTCTGCCGCTCCTCGAGGCTCCTCTTGCGCCTGGCAGTGAGAGCGCTCTGCACCCGCTGGGCTGCGTCCGCAGAGGCGCTGCTGCCCTGCACTGTGAGGAACTCGAGTTTGGGCAACGCGCCCGCGCTGAGGCTGGATCCGATCGCCACGAGGCCCTCATCGGTGAACTGATTGTCGTTGAGGCCGAGGTACCACATGTTGCGCAGCGCGCCCGCTGCCGCCGCCGCCACGAGCGCGGTAGCCGTCGCATCACCAACCCGATTATATTGCAATCTCAAGTCTCCCAGATTTGGCATGGCGCCGCCGCGGCCGAGGGCATCACACAATGCCCTCGCGCCCCAGTCTCCAATGTGGTTATTGCTCAGCCAGAGCTCGTACAAGCTCGGGAGCAGCCCGGGCCGGCTGCTCGCCGCGGCGGCAAAGTCAGCCAACCCATCATCGCCGATGAGCGTGCGGTCCATGTAGAGCTTGCGCAGAGTGGAGAGGTTGCCGCTCTCGACTGCGCCGCCTATGGCTGAGAGAGCACTGTCTCCGAAAGAGTTGCCACTCACGTTGAGGGCGCTGAGCTGCGGCACCGGGCTCCCGCCTGAGGTTGAGAGCATGGACGCCAGCGCCTGAATGCCCTCGGTCTTCACGCTGGTGTTGGACAGAGACAGTCGCCCGAGATGCGGGAGCGTGCCCGCAGCCTCGCACGCCTTCACCAGAGCGTACAAACCTGCGTCGCCGACGTCCTGATCATCGAAGTCGAGATGCTCGATGCCGCCTGTTTTGGCCGCCAACACATGTGCGGCAATGAACTCTGCTGACAGCGGCATGGCCGGAGCAGTCTGATTGACGATCTGGTTGATGTCGAGACCGCCCCAAAGCTGAAAGAGCGGGAAGGTAGGCTCGCACTCGACTTCCGCGTGCGCGAAGAGGTCATCGTCTGATTCAGACATGGACCACAAGTCGTCCGAAAAAAGCGCTTCATGCGCTTCGTCTCGTGTGAACGTTCAGGCTGTTAAGGTTCAAGCGGCAAGCGGTGGTAACCCGCTCAGAATACACACACCTTAGATGACCCCACACGAGACATGGAGCATGCGCGCGCTCGCGGCGTTATGCACAGACTTCAAAGCGAGTGTGCGTGCCGACAAATCAACACAATGTACCAAGTTTTTTCGGGCCGTGAATATAGGCAAGGGAAAATTGAAATCCACGAGTAGGTCAATGCACAGTCCAATCACCTCAAACGCCGCACTGCGGGACCGTGTTCTTCATGTCTTGATGTTCATCCACCACACAGCACAGAACCGCACCGACTAAGCGCACCGAACCGCACGTGGTCGTGGATCCACGCACACTCGCCCGGTACCGTACTGTACTGTTGAGTTACTGTATTGGGAGCAGAGCATATGCACATGCATGTTGGACATATCGGAACGTAGTCGAAATCTTCGGTTTCGGCGCGACTGCGCAGGCTCAGGCGTGGTGCAACTGCGAGCGCTCACGTGTCATGTAGCGCCGTGTCGGGCAGTGCCGTGGATCGCGCGTGCGGGCTCATGCGCTCGTGGCACCGATCGCGGTGTCGAGGAGCATGAGTTCGCGACCTGTGAACAGCTTCGGGATGAGCTTGGATCGAAGGATCATGAGCACGCCAATGACCGACGGGAAGATGAGCGCCGTGCTGGGCGTGAGCTTGAGGCACCAGAGGATGGTGAGGCACAGGACCTGCATCGCCGTGAAGCGCCAGACGGCCTTACGCCCGAGGATCACTTGCTCTTTCTCGCCCTCAGTCTTGATGCACAGCTCGTCCTCATCAAGGAAGAGCTGCTTGCACCGGCGGATGAACTGGTTACCTGTCATGACCTTGCGCCCTAGGTAGAGGAAGACCCCCGCGACGACAGGCAAGGGCACGAGCGAGAGTGTCGGGATTGCGAGGGCGGAGCACAGTACGGCGGCATGCACGCCGAATCCGGTGACCCGTGTCTCGACCACGTAATCTGGCACCTCGAGCTCGGGCCCGTCCTTGGGCTTGATCTTCCTGTAGACAGTCATCGCGCGTACATGGTTGAGCGACTGTACGGTCGCCGAACACATCCACGGAAGCCCCGTCAGCGAGGCGAAGAGCGTGAGCACGCCGAGCGCACATAGGTCGAGGTGGTACGCTTGCCCCTTGCGCAGCTTGTGCGAGGGCGAGTTGACTGTCCGCACGGTGATGTTCTGATCAAGGCAGAGGAGCGGCGAACTTGGCGAGGTCATCAGTGGCCATCAGTGGCAATCAGTGGCCATCAGTGCGAACTTGGCGAGGTCATCAGTGGCCATCAGTGGCAATCCGTGGCCATCAGTGCGAACTTGGCGAGGTCATCAGTGGCAATCAGTGGCAATCAGTGGCAATCAGTGGCAATCAATGACACCCGATGGCCATCAGTGGCCATCAGTGCGAACTTGGCGAGGTCATCAGTGGCAATCAGTGGCAAACAATGACACCCGATGGCCATCAGTGGCCATCAGTGGCCATCAAGGGCCATCACCTGATCCAGGAAGAAGAGCAACGAGAGAAAGATAGCCGGGATCAGAGCGAGATACCGGTAGGTGGGCTCGAGCTCGAGCATGTTGACGAAGAGCGCTCGCCCTCCGCTCAATTGGAAGCCCCCGGGCATCGAGAGGCGCGAGAAGGTGCCGATGTGCTCGAGAACTGGCAGCAGCGACAGGGCAGAGAGGCCCATGATCACCGCCGAGGGGCCAAAGTCCGAGACGCCCTCACGCCATTTGCGTGAGAGGTATCGCGTCGATCGAAACTCGGACGTCTTCTGCAGCAGGTACGCGGTGAGCAGCCCCATGTTGAGCGCGAGCATCCCACCTGAGGGCGAGGGGGGGCGCGCCGTGGTGAGCACAGGCATGCCGAGCCGTCCGCAGCGTGGAGAGCGAGCCACCGAGCGCGCCGTGGTGAGCACATGCATGCCGAGCCTCCCGCAGCGTTGCGAGCCACCCACCTCCCGGGTTGGCGGCGCCCTTGAAGTCGCGAATGAGCGAGCGTGACGCCTCCCAGAGGAAGTTGACGCCGAGCAACGCGTTGAAGACGTCCTCGGTGAATCGCGTGCAGTACCGTATCAGGCCGGACGCGTTGACCGCCGCGCCGCATACGAGAAGCAGCGCTGTCCAGCAACCTACCCACGAATACATGGGCAAGAAGGGGAGTCCGAGGCTGGCACAGTAGCGGAAGAGGGCGGCGGTGAAGGCGAGGGTGAGGCCCGTCGGAGCGACGAAGGTCATGGGCTGGCCGCACAGGGCCGCGTATCCCATGCCGCAGATCCCACATGAGAGGAGTACCTGTGGGAAGAGGGGAGCGATGGTTGCGCGCCGTGCTGAGCATTTGCATGCAGCGTGCAGGGAGACGGCGCGGGAGCCCATATTAGGAAAGCACGCAGGCGAGGCGCACCTCGGAGACGCCCATCGCGCCCTGCGTGAGCCCGGAGAGCGCGCCACCGAAGGCGACCACCGGTGCGAGGCATGCAAAGTACAAAAAGGAGATGGCGGCGAGAGATTTCGATCGGCCGCTCGAGCTCACACCGTCCACCCAGTCGGAGGTGTAGAGCGGCAGCCTGCGGCGCAGGTCGTCGCGCAGGCCGCGAAACCACTGGATCTCCCGCTGACGCCCGCCCACCTCCGGGTTGGCCTCCGGCGTACCCACTGGGTACTCTGAAAGCACCTCCACTCGCACGTTGCGCCTCCAGAATGGCTGCGAGAGCTCGTCGAGGTAGTAGCCTACATTGGCGGCACCGTCGCGCGAGGCAGCCCTCCACGCTCCTTCACGTTCCTCGGGGAATCGAAGCCGCGACTCGGCGGCCCCAGGCTTGTTTGGTGACGGCTGTTTGCCTCCTTTCTCTGCGGCTGAGTCTCCAGGAAAATCAATGATCGAGAGCCGCGGCAGCCGCAGGCGTGGTCGACCCACCGGCGCGTGCACACGCGCGTGAGGCATGATGCGCAGAGCGTGCCACGGCGACGCTGCGAGTAGCACCAGCAGTGCCGGCGCACGGACACCCATTCGGACCGAGCTTCGGGAGTGCTTCGGGACAGGTTCGGGAGCTGCCGAGATCGTCAGACAGAACGTGTCAGATCGACTGCCGAGACTCTGCCGAGCTGACCATTTTCGAAGTGCTGCCGCTCGTAGTCGCACCACGCCCGTTCGCAATGAATCTTGCATGCATCGCTGATGAAAAGGGCACTGGGTCCGTTTGCTACAAGACTTCTTTGTGTTGATCGCATGTCGTACACACTCACCTATCAGCTTTCACCCGAAAGGACGCGTGGTTTGCATGGTTCCCCCATGAATCGTCCACAAGCGGTCAACTGGGCAAACCGTACTGCTGCTGCGTCGCCACGGTCACTGCGTTGCGCTGCTATCCGAGCTGCGCCGATAGCGAGCGGGACGTTCCCCTTACATGCATTACGGTTTGGCCTGCAGGCGCCAGTATCGGCCCAGCGACGGGTCCGGAAGGTGCCACCGCAAGCTGTGCGTAACTTGCCGCACCAGAAGACGTCTATCCATCATGCGACGACGCTCAACGTGCGCGATGCCTCACGCCTCTCTGTCATTGGCGTCATGCCGTTTCCACGCTCGTCTGTGTACTCGGGCAAACCCTTTGTGCTCCCCCCTCCCACGGGGGCGCTACGCTCCCGCGGGGGATATCGCCGTCCTGCAGAAGCACTGCACACCGGGTACGATCTCAAGGAACCACGCAAGACCTCGAGGGTGGTGGATTTTTGGCAATAGTAAGGCAACTCAGACGAGATTCATGTAATTTAGACGAGTAGTTGAGACTCATGAGACGATGAGAGCACCACTGCACCAGACCTCCAGAGCCTGAATGTCATGTGGCTGCGCCTTAGCTGCGCCTGCGGGTGCTCTGGGTATCAACGTGTCATGTGATCGGCAAAATGAGTCAACCTGTGGACCGGGCAGGAAAACGGCAGGACGGGACACGGGAGGACGGGAGGCGACGCTCGACCTGGCGAGGGGGATACCCCCAGGCATAATTTCCAAGGCGAGGCAGTGCGCGAAAGGCGAATCCGCTGGCGGGGACGACGGGCCGGCGGGGCCGCGATCCACCGTTGACCTTACGTTGACCGTACAAATAACCGAGGCTACACGGGCCTACGGCGTTCTACGGCGGCGCATTCGCGATTCGGTGCGGGGGGACCGACGGTCCTCGGGTAAGGGGTAACTATGCGCTCAGGCTCACGAATATAATTCCAAAGCCGCGTGCGGCGTGCGTACCCGCGTACCCCGTACGGCAGATCGTTTCGAATCACGAAGATGCGTGCGGCTGGGGATATATTTAGTGCACGGCGCACACCGGCATCATGAAATATTCGTCAGGCTTGGTCGACGCTCGCGATATCACGGGCACGGCGTCACCTCACGTCTGGCCGCGACGGACTCTCTCTGGACTCTGCTCGCCGTTGCACGTCTCACCTCACCACCTGTGTCGACTCCTCCTCGACCAAGCTGTCGACCAAGCTGCGCAGCTCTCTACGCAGCTCGGCGTCCGATGGCGCGGGCTGGCGCGGAGCTGCCGCCTGCATTGCCGCGGCAGCAGTCGTGTCGTCGCAAGCCGCCGGCACGGGGGCAGCAGCGGCTCCGTTGGCCATCACTGGCTCGTTCTCAATCGGCTTGTCAGCCTCGTCGTCGTCGTCGTCGTCGTCGTCGTCGTCGTCGTCGTCGTCGTCATCGTCATCGTCATCGTCGTCGTCATCATCATCCTCGTCATCCTCCTCGTCGTCCTCGTCGTCATCATCAGCAGGACGGCCCTCCTTCAGCTTGAGTTGCATGTCAATCAGAGGCAGCGAGCGCAAGATGGTCTGATTGTCGGGCTCGTCGGTCAGGACTGCGCAAGCAGCGAGAGCGCTCGGCACGACGAAGGCCATCATCAGCAGAGCGGTGGAATGGGCGCCATGGGCGGCGATGCGAGCGGGCTGCACGCACGGCGGAAGGCGAGTGCCTTGGCCTTCTCAAACTTCTTCGCTTGGAGCAGGACAAGGAACTGCTGGAGAGCGACCGCCGGAACAATGGGCTGGGCGGCGCCGGCGGCATGGACTTCGCGCTCCTTGGCCGAGCGGAGCGCCTCCAGCTCCGCGAACGCGTCAGTGGGCCCGGCGGCCATCTTGGATTCCTGCTTGAGGAGCGGCATTGACTCCCTGCCGATCCTCCAGCCGTTAGTTCCCGATGCCCAGGTGTGAAGTCAAGCCGGAGGTACCCCTCAAGTTTGCCATCTCGGTAAGACGCACGGCCACCAGTCCCGTGGAGACATACCGTGGAGGGCGCAGACTAAGGCTAGCTGTAGACGTTACACTCCTTACACAGGGGCCTGTGTATGAGCAGTGAATGAGTGAAAACGGGAAACGCCCCCTTGGAAACGCCTCCAGCTAGCCGCCCGCCCCCCCTATTCTTATTATGGGCGTCTCTCGTAACAGATGTATGCATCAATCATGATCAATCCGATCGGCAACGGCACGTGGGCGTCACAGTGGTTCGCGAGAATAATTCAATACAAGCCAAAGACCTTGGCAACCGGAAAAAAAAAGGGATGGGCCAGGTTTTCCCGGTTTGAACCACTAAACAGTGGTACGAACCGTCGGTGGTCCAAACCACTTTGGGCTGGTCCGGACCGCTTTTCCTGGTTCAAACCACGAAAACCTGGTCCATCCCTATTTTTTTCCGGTTGCTAAGCGCTAAGGACTGTATGGAGACCGCTCATTACTCGCTCATCGCGAACTGACGCACTCGGATAACGTAAGGATAACGCTGCGCTTGCGCGTTGCTCGTGGCTGATGCTGTTCCGCTCGGTCGCGTGAGCTCGCGTCGCGCGTCGATCAAAACCACTGCCTCAGCGCCGGACGTATATATAGTGTGTGCGCGCAAGAATTTAGGGCGATCAACTGCGGTGTGTCGCTGTGTCCCGGCGGCCGGCACACAATTCACACGTCTCATATCAGGGTCGCCGGCGACAACGAATCGCGCTCCCTTGAAGCCCACACGCGAGCATGCTGCCGCCCGAGTTCGACCATCGCATCAAGCTGCTCGTCGGGCGCTGGCGTCAGCGCCCAGTTGAACCACTTGCTGTCGTCGACGGGCAGCGCGGGAGCATATCCCGCGCGCCCCGGCTGGATGATGTCCTCGTCTAGAAAGGCCGAGAGCGACACCTTCGGCAGAGCAGTGATGGCGAGCGTGCGCGTTACGCCTTCACTGAGTACTGGGCAGCCGAAGCGGCTGCGAGGCACGGAGAAGAAGCCGTCCAGGCACCACGCGCCGCGGCATCTGACAAATGGCCAGCGAGAGAAGAAGAGGGGCCAGTTGGAAGAGGCGCAGATGCAGTCGATGAGGTCGTCGCGGTCAGCCCAAGCACGCACGAGCCGTGGGCCGGGTCGCGGCAGCACCTCAAAGTAGCCCAGTGTCAGGCCATGCTTCGCAGCCAGCGCGGGAGAGTCGTCGTTCATAAATGTCTCGAGCTGCTTGCGGAGCGCCACGTTGAGCCGCGTGCCGGCGCGCACGTCGTCCACGAGTCGCGCCAGCCCTAGCCTCACTGTCTCCTCAGGCACACCACAGGCAAGGCATGCTGCAACGATGGCCCCGGCGCTGGAGCCACCGAGTGGCGTCTGCGGTTGCAGTATGCCGAGGCGCTGCAGCTCATAGCCCGCGCCGACGTAGTAAGGGAAGAGCAATCCCGCGGGAGAGAAGCAGATGCCGAGGCGCATGGATCACGATCGGGGGCGTGCGCGCGGGCCCAAGGTAGTCCACTGACGACACTGACCCAGGGGGCGACGGAAAAGAAGTGACGAACCTTTGACTTCATGTGAAGTTCCACTTCCCAGACACACTTGCTCAAAAGAGATCCCATCTCGGTGTCAGGGATGTGACGGGTTTTCGTTCAAATAGACTCAGGTCAACACGACTTCCGCGGCGCGCTGAGCTTCGACCAATGTATGTCATGATCCGTCATGTCCGCGTCGCCCCCCGGCGGGACACGCAGGGCCTGGTGTTTCTCACCGGTGGCTCTGCGGCAGCGACATCGTGACCTTCTTTCCCTTCGACTTGCCCTTCGTCGCCGCGAGGGTCACATCGAGCCCGTCCGAGGATGGCTTCCACGACGTCGAGCCGCGCCAGGTGAGCGAGAGCCCCTGGGTGCTTGCCTCTTCGTACGGTACCGATAGGGTGAAGGCGGACGGCTCGGCCGCCAGTTTCAGCGGTGTCTTGCCCTTGTAGAGCGACTTGAGCGCCTTCTTGACCGGCCTGTCGTCGAGAACGGAGCTCAGCTTGTCGACCTGCGACGCGTAGTCGCTCGATCGCAGGTTGATGCGCAGCACTGGGTCGTCGACGACGAGCTTGTCGCGCCATGTCTTGACGGCGCCGTCGACGGCGGCGAGCTTCTCGGCGGCGATCTGCTCCTCCGTCATGCCCGAGAAGACGGAGCGCATCCGCTCGTGGATGTCCTCGTCCAAAAAGTCGTTCGGGCACGGGTTCGGGTCCCATCGGCGCGAGTGGTGCATCGCGCCCGGCGGCAGTGGCCCAGGCGGCTGGATGGGCCGCTGCGAGCGCAGCAGCTCCTCCTCGTCCCAAGGCTCCTTCAGCTCTTCGGAGCGGTAGTCGGACGGCTGCAGTATTCGGAAGCTCGAGGTGGTGCCGTCCTTGTTGTGGATGATGGGCTGCTTGATGTCCCACGGCGCGAGGTGCGCGTCGGGCTTCATGTTCGGGATCTGCTCTCGCTTCGGCTTCGGCGGCTCGCGATCGCCCACCGAGTCCGCCCACAAGAACTCCTTGTTGTACGTCATCTGAATGTTCTTCTCCTTGTGCAGCTTGATGAGCGCCTGGCGGAGCAGTTCCTTTTGCTGCTCCTGCTGGTTGAGCCGCTGGCCAGAGTAAATGTACGCTGGCCCTTCGAGCTTCGGAATCGCGTCAAGGTACCACTGAGGGAGTGGCGCGGGCGGCGGCGGCTGCGGCAGCTCGGCGATGTTCTTGGCAAGGTAGTCGATCGGCTGCATGAGCGCGCGCGCCTCGAGAGACTTGTACCATGCCTCGTTGTCCCCATCGGTCGGCGCCTTGCGCGCGGCGGGCCGGTGCCGTTGCTTCTTCACCGGCGCCGCGCCCGTCTCCGCCATCGGATCGAATGGCTCATCTTCATCGTCGTCATCGAGCATCACGCCCTCTCGGTCGGCGACGAGCTGCACGCCGCCAAACTTCTTCTCGAGCTGCAGCAGGTGCTCCCAGTGCGGGAAGGCGCTCGCCTTGTACGCCGTGCGCAGCGTCTGCGAGCCAAGCAGGCATCCAAGGCAGAGGAGGGCCTTTTGAGTGCCTTCGGCCACGCGAAGGTACCGGTACACGTCGGGCCGGAGCAGCAGCGCGGGGATCGGCTGGCGCAGCTTGATCAGCTTCGTGGGCATCTCGAAGGTGTTATACAGCCGCTCCGAGAACGTGATCGAGCTGTCCATGAGCGTGAACGCCGTGCCCGAGTTCGGCTTGCGCCGCTCGAGCAGCTTGGCGAGTCGTCCCATGGCGTTCGGGTTCGGATCGTCCGGGGCCGTCGCGGCGAGCCCCTCGAAGAAGAAGAGCCTGCACTCGCCGTCGACGAGATGCACGCCGGTCACCAGGTCGAGGTCCTCACGAGCCGACTCCTTGTATGACTCCCACGCGGAGGCGGACCCCATCCCGATCGCGTCGTTGGCCGCCTTGACCACCGCGAGCAGGGCGTGCAGCACTGGGGTGTCGGCGTACCTGTGGGGAGGAGAGGACGCCGCATTGAGCACTTGCATGCAGCTGGCCAGGGCGTGCAGCACTGGGGTGTCGGCGTACCTGATGAGCGTGATCATCCGCTGCAGCTCCGCCTTGGGTTTCGGTTTGCCCTCGGCCCCGAGAGGCGACGCGAGCTCGACGTACACGGTCACGAGGGTCCCACTCTCCACGTACGAGCCGGCGTGGTACTCGGCGGCCGCCTCCTCGGGCTCGGGCTTCGCTTTCGGACGCTCACCTGTGGGGAAGCGGAGGCGTCGTCGTGAGCGTGTGCATGCAAGGTAGGGGCGCATCGGGCTTCGCCTCCTCGAGCTCGGGCTTCGATTTGGGACGCTCACAAGGCAATCTCGAGGGTGAGCTCACAAGGCAATCTCGAGGGTGAGCTCACAAGGCAAGATGTCGAGCTCGAGGGTGAGGCGGCGAGGCGGATGGATCGGCAGCCCCGACAGCCGGTAGTCGGTCGTGTCGGTCCGGCGGCGCGGGATCAAGTCGCCCAGCGACGCGCGGCCCACGCCGAAGGGAGGGTGCTGCACCGACTGGGGCGTGACCTCATTTGTGTCGGCCTCCTCCTCCTTCTCCTCCTCCTCGCGCGGCGGCGGCTCGCCCTCGGTTGGCGGCGGCGGCGGCGGCGGCGGCGGCGGCAGCGGGTCGCGGTCGTGCACTTCGAGGCGGAGCCCGTCGACGCGTAGCCGGCGCGCGAGCGCGGCCGGGTCGATGATGCGGTTCCCCGCCAGGAGCATCTTGCGCTCGTTCCACCGGATGGACGGTGCATGCGACTTGGCGGACGAGACGCACGTCGTGTCGAGCAGCGACCAGTGCACACTGACCGGCTCGCACGAGTCCCGCAGATCCTCATACGGCCGCTTGTACGGCGTGCCCGAGTAGGCCGACGGTAGCCCATCCGCACGCACAAGCGTCACACACATAGGGTTGAGACCCGTCAGCATCTCGTGAGTGAGAAGCGGCGCGTCCGAGGTGATTTGCACGCCGAGCGAGGCGGCGAGCTCAGCGGCGGGCGCGGGCAGCGGCGTGGCGCCCTCCATGCTGAATGAGACGCCCTCGCTGCTCGCCGGCGCGAGGTGCCCCTCGCTCGACACCGCCGCCTCGAAGCGCACCACCGCGCTCTGTCGGCCGAAGAGGAGCGCGCCGACGTCGATCGGCAGGTTGCACACGTTCACGTCGTCGGCGCCAGCGGCGTCGAGGCCACGGCGGCGAAGCACGAGTGGCAGGAAGCCCTGCGACTCGTCGACGAGCCACCTGATCAAGGCCTCGCTGATCGACAGCTGTACCGACGACAGCATGCCGGCCACAGTCTCGCCCGAGAGAGGGTGCGCCAGATTGTACGTCGTCGGCTCGGCGCCCTCCAAGCTGGGGATGGCGAAAGCGAAGTAGGTGCCGCCCATACGCAGCGGCGGCGGCGGCGGCGGCGGCGGCGGCTCGCCCTCCGCGAGCGGCGGCGCCAGAGGAGGCTCTGGCAGTGGCTGCTCGACCACCTCGAAGTCGAAGTTGAGCTTGAGCGTGTGCGGCTGCAGCGGCGGTGGTGGCTCCGACGTGGCACCCACGCGAGGGCCGCCGCCAAGCTCGCGCGATGAAGGGCGGTCCGCCATTCTGTTGGGACGAGGGCTGGCTCCAGCACCTGCACAGTCAAGAGTCGCCTGCCTCAATGCCTTCGCAACGACACCCTCTGCAGATGAGTGTGTGAATGTGAATGTGTGCCTGCGTGATTTTCATTGGGCTGGGAGAGGCCTGGGCTGTGGGGTTCTACTAGGAATGTAATTTTGTCAGAAACCATCACAAACACTCCGAGATCCTGTCGTTCGATTTCTCAGAGTGTGGCGCCATCCTCCTCGTCGCCCTCGAACCCGTCCACGCCAATTTCGGACGCCCCGTCGTCCGACGCATCGGCGCCCGCGTCGTCCACAGCCGCCGCGTCCGCTGCCGCCGCGCTCTCGTCAGCACCGGTGGCGCCCGTCGGCCCATCCGATGGTCCGGCGCTGCCGCCCCCACGCGGCCGCGCCTGGCTCGCGCGTGCGTTCTTGAGGGCGTTGGATGAGGGTAGAAACATGACGTCGTCCGTCTTATTGGACGCGACGAGCAGATCGGCCATCGTCTGCAGGTCCGACACCTGCACCGTCGGCCCCTCAGGCATCGCGTCTACCTCGCCCTGCTCCTTGCGCGCGTCGGTCAGACCCTCCCACATCTGCCTCAGGTCCTGTAACCGCAGGAAGAGTACCTTACGCTGCTTGCCACTGGCGGTCTGCACAGCGAGTGCCTCGCACCAGAAGACCGGCACGAGCCCGCTGCCCGGTCCAAGCGCCGGCTGCTCTGCCTCCGCCTTGCCCGACGCTCTCATGATGTGCCGAGCTGCTGCCACCTCAGCCATGGTCGGGATGATCACAAAGGTCTCTCTTGCCGCCTGCGCCTCGGGCGTCGTGTAGGCGGCGATGATGTCGGCGAGCGAGACGCCGATGATCGTCGCCTTCAACTCGAGCTTCGTATTCTCTTGCACCGCGCTCAGGAACGCCTCGGCATCTACACGCTCTGTAAAGAAGTAGCAGAGCTTCTGACCATCTTCGGTCGGCACAGTCAGCGGCGACGTGCCGTTGCCGACGGCAGCGGTGAAGACCGGTACCGACGCGAGCAGCGGCGCGATCGCCTTGAGCTTCGAGTTGAGCTCGGCGATCGCCGACAGCTTTTCAGGCGTGAGTGTAAACTGCTCCCCGTCGCCGAGGTCAGCCTGAGCGGCGTTCCTTATCGGCTGGCTCGCGGGCTCAGCCTCGGCATTGGCGGAGCCAGCGCCCGCCATCATATCATCGGGTCCCAGATCAGCGAGCGGATCGTCGCCGTCAAGCAGCTTGCGCACAGCATTCACGACCGATCGCCTCACGGCAGGCATGGCGGCAGCAGCGCCGCCTAGCAGCACGGCCGATACTCCGGCGACGACGGGCAGCCCACCACCGGAGCGCTTGCGGCTGGACGTGGGTGGGGCGCTCGACTCTGGAGGCGCCGGCAACATCCTAGCGTGGGCAGCGGCGGCGAGCGCCGCCGCCGCCAGTAAGAAGTGGCGTGGCATCGTTCGTGTGAGCACAGTCCGATCTCGTTTGATGACGCGATGACGAGGAGGGTTGCGGTGATCGCGTCCTCACGGCGGTAGCTGTCGGCCGGCGCGAACGTCTTAGGCAGATGGGGCGGTGGATAGCGTGGTGTGTACCATACAGTTGGAGCCACTGTACGCGTTGCTGCTTGCTATTATTTGCAAGAAGCCACGGGGTCGGATCGGAGCGAATCAGGGCCGCGAAGGAGGACCCCACGACTGGGGATCCGCAAGCAACCATCCAAGCTCCAACGCGGCCCACAACTGACCGTCCAGCAACGCACACTAGTCGCCGCGACCCGCACCCGCGGGCCCCTTCCTCGCCGCGGGGCCCGTGCCACCACCCGGGAAGCCTCCTTTGCCCTTGCCGCCGGCGGGCTTCGAGGCCGCCTGGAGGCTGGATGCCTCACGCTCCAAAATCTCGGCCTGCGACTTGCCATACCTACCGGAGGCGTCCGCGCGGCCCTCGAAGCCCGCCTCGGCCGCATCGATTGGCTCCACCTTCTGCAGTGGCTGGGTGGTGCTGCCCACGGCATATCCCGCCTCGAGCTCACGGGCCTTGGGCAGGAGCTGCGGGTGCACGCGCACGGCATGCTCGAGGATGAGGCGCTTCTGCACCTGCACGGCACCTGCCACGGCCCCAGGCGGTGCGGCCGACACGTCTCCAACTTCGAACCACGCCTCGGTGCCAGCTATGCGAGCGAAGACAGTTGTGGCCTCGATGCCAGCCTTGCGATGCTTCTTGAAATGGTCCCACTGAATTTTGGGCGATAGTGGCGCTTTAGTGGACTTTGCCGCCACGTCCTCGCCCTTTTTCGCCGCACCTGCGGTGCCGAAGCCCGCCATGTGTGGATGCGAGCCACGCAGACACGACGGTGAATGTGTACGCTCGGCCCGCTTGCTGATTTCAACACCGATTCTAAGAGCACCAGTGCTCAGTGCGCTCAAAAGCATGACGAGTGCGAGCATAGTGGTCGGTAGACTGTCACAGCACGAGTCGCACTCGACTTGCGACGAGATCGGCACACACCAAGATGATCTTGACGCCTGATGACAAATCTCGTGAAAGAACGGGACGATCTGGCTTTTTTCCGGTGCTGGTGGAACGATAATGTTTAGAGTGCTACCGCCGGCTTCCCCACCCCCGTTTGTCGTTTCTCGTTTCGGTGGTGAGGTTCTCTTACTTTAGTCACTTTAGTTTAGTCTCAGTCATGTACAGGACATGTACATGTACGGATACATACTCTGTCTCGCCTTACCATGTGACGATGGTCCGGTCCACCTGCCGTGCTCGGCCCGGGGCCGGGCGGAACTCCGAGCCGGGGCTGCAGTCGTTGCAATCGGCGTCGGAAGCCCAGTTGCACGTCTCGGCGCAGATGGGCGGTGGACGCGGGAAGCGCAGTCCGC
>Ga0210246_100391_pt1 | contig 39763 bp, 31 predicted proteins | sample ChrtobMetaP3_8mM_FD_155469 | JGI IMG/M metagenome (GOLD analysis project Ga0210246, IMG submission 155469) | Chrysochromulina tobin associated microbial communities from unialgal haptophyte culture, Seattle, Washington, United States - P3_8mM | ecosystem: Host-associated > Algae > Haptophytes >...
ATCGGTGCAACGTGCCCAAGCGGCGATTCGACTTCCGGCACGATGAGAGGGCGCGCAACAACATGATCATCGGCCTGCCTCCGCCCATGTACCCGGTCCATGGGCTGGAGCGCTCCGATCCATCGGATAAAATGCTGCAAGCAGGGGAGAACCAGCAGTTCGCGAAGAAGCGAGCTCTGACGAAGACCGAAAGCATGATCAACGATTCAGTGATGGAATCCGCGTGGCGCAACAGCCCCCGGAGCGCCGGGGGTGGCGACGGCAAGAAGCCAGCTAAGCCAGCTAAGCCAGGCTTGTTGGCGAGCTTTTTCTCCTCGAAGACACTGCGCGCGACGTTCGCTGCTAGCCAGTTCAAAAGGTCGCTCAAGGTGACGCCTGCAAAGTGAACGCTTCAATTCGCGGCCGGCGGCCAAAGGCTTTGCGCCTAAGGAGGCTGTGGGGAATGAGGCGGCAGTCCGCCAACGTCAGAACAGGATTTGTGAGAGCTCACCGGGCGCTTGGGGCAGCTATGGCGCCTTTGGGTGGAGAGGCTGCGTTGGGATATTGGAGAGCACTGGAGATATTGGAGATATGGGGAGATATTGGGAGATATTGGAGAGCACTGGAGGTGGTCGGCGCTGCTTGCCCTTCACGTAGTTACAGGGCGGGCTTAACGGCGCCACTGCTTGTGCGCAGTGGCACCGCTGGGGCTGTCGCACAACCGTACTGTGTGACGACAGCCGTACAGCGTAATTGGAAATGGCTCTCAGAGATCAAATGCGCATCACGTCATGGCTCATGCACAATGATGCTATGATGCACGAAGCCCTATAAACGACCTGTCGCACTGTGTGTGGGGAAATATCCGCATGTGGCATGAACCACGGAGATACGCGTCAGCGTCCGATTGTCCCTTACTGTAGTCGGATCACGCGCTTAGCGTTTTCAGGACGTCTCAGGTTTCTTAGACGTTTCGTTAGATCTGAGCGTTTCTTTCCGCAGATACAGTTTCACGCGCTATATTTCTATATATAACACGGCTCACGATATTTAACACGGCTCACCTTTATCGTAAGCCGTGTTAAATAGAATGGCCACGCCAGTGTGAGGACATTGTGTCTTTGTGTCGGGGAGGACCCGTTTAACTTCACACACAGTGTTTTCACAGTCACGCCGGTGTAAGTGAACGGTATATGGGCGGACTTGGGCGATACGTGATTCGATTCAGGCCATAGAGTACTGAGGAAAAGCTTGTTTCGATCAGCTAAAATGATGTGTGTTAACGTTCGTCCGACGTGTGAACGTCGCGCGCGCCTCAGCGGCTAGGCAAGATGCAGCAAGCGAATCGGCCGACGCCACAGCAGACGCGCAGCTACCTGGTGATCGCCGCTGCGGCGTCCGCAAGCCTATTCTTCCCGTGGGTGCTCATCCACCAATTCAACAGCTCCGAGCGATCGTGCGCCAGCTCGAGCGCTGAGGACAGTGAGGCGCTCAAGGCGCTCGTGCTGCTCGCGCAGCGCAATTCGGCTGCGCTGCGCAATTTGAGCTGCGATGATATAGATCAGAGTGTAATCTCGATGCTTGATCGCGTGCAGCGCACCTTATCGGCATCTTTCGATAGCGCCGCGTCCTCCCAGCAGCTGCCCACGCCAGCGCGTGAGCTGCCAGCATCGTCGTCGTCGTCGGTGCCATCGGTGCCAGTAGAGGCTCCGAGCGGCGCCATCTGGCTGCGCTTCGCGATCGTGAGCATCGCCCGCAGTCACAACGCCGACTACCTGCTGCGCACGCTCCACGCGATCGTCGAGGAGATGCCCGCCGAGCCCGCACACCCGATGCGCACCTCGACGGACATCGTGGTCGTCAACAACAACCACGAGCCCGGGGAGCACCGGATCTTCGAGCAGGCGGCGCGCACGTATGCTCATGCCGCCCGCTTCATCGTCAAGAAGCCGCGCAGCCCGCCGCTCCGCTGCCCGCGCGCACCCAAGGCGGGAGGCTCTCACGCGCCTCCGAAGGCCTCAGTCCAGCAGCAATCTTGCGACCTTGTGAGCGCCTTCGAAGCGCTACTCAACGTGCGCCCAGCGGCGGCGCACCTGATGTTGCTCGAGGACGATTGGCTGCTGTGCCCGCACGGCCTCGCGAGTGTACACCACGCGATCGACAAGGCGTACCGGTATGATCCTCGATGGTTGGCGCTCCGTGTGAGCTACGGCTTCAATGGCGTCGTGGTGAGCGCCACCCTCTGATGGCCCCTCTGATGGCCTTGGCACTCCGTGTGAGCTACGGCTTCAACGGCGTCGTGGTGAGCGCCACCCTCTGATGTCCTATGGTAACCTCTGATGGCCTATGGTAACCTCTGATGGCCTCTCTGATGGCCTATGGTAACCTCTGATGGCCTCTCTGATGGCCTATGGTAACTTCTGATGGCCTCTCTGATGGCCCCTCTGATGGCCCCTCTGATGGCCTATGGTGACCTCTGATGGCACCTCTGATGGTACCATATCGCAGGTACGCCAGTCCGACCTGCCGTGCATGCAAGTGCTCATCGCAGCGCGTCCGCCAGTCCGACCTGCCTTGCATGCAAGTGCTCATCGCAGCGCGTCCGCCAGTCCGACCTGCCTTGCATGCAAGTGCTCATCGCAGCGCGTCAACTTGCCAGGTACGCCAGTCCGACCTCTGATTGCCTCCCTCATCAGGTACGCCAGTCCGACCTCTGATTGCCTCCCTCATCAGGTACGCCAGTCCGACCTCTGATTGCCTCCCTCATCAGGTACGCCAGTCCGACCTGCCGTCTTTGGCATCGCACCTGGCGGCGCACTTTGACCGACGCCCTCCCGATCATCTACTCTTCGAGTGGTTCTCGGTACGTGTCGGATTGCCACTGATTGCCACTGATTGCCACTGATTGCCACTGATTGCCACTGATTGCCACTGATTGCCACTGATTGCCACTGATTGCCACTGATTGCCTCGGTCATCTACTCTTCGAATGGTTCTCGGTACGTGTCGGATTGCCTCGGATGGCCTCGGATGGCCTCGGATGGCCTCGGTGGGCCACTGATTGCCTCGGATTGCCACTGATCGCCTCGGATTGCCACGGATTGCCACTGATGGCCTTGGTTCGCGAGCGCCCGACATGTCTTCGGATTGCGAGCGCCCGGCATGTCTTCGGATTGCGAGCGCCCGGCATGGCTTCGGATTGCGAGCGCCCGACATGGCTTCGGATTGCGAGCGCCCGACATGTCTTCTGATTGCGAGCGCCCGACTTGTCTCAGGGAGAGCGTGACGATACCGCTGCCTATGCCAAGGGCCGCTCCGACCGGATCTACCGGTACAATACGTTCCACCATGTGGGTCATATCTCGACCCTCGCTCAACCGACGAACCGGTTCAACCCGGGTTGTTACTCGCTGCTATATGACTGGTTACTGCCAGCAGAGGTGAGTCATGAGAAGCATTAGCCCTGATGACGCTGATGGCCTCTGATGGCTACTGATGACCTCTGATGACCTCTGATGACCTCTGATGACCTCTGATGACCTCTGATGACCTCTGATGACCTCTGATGGCCTCTGATGGCCTCTGATGGCCTCTGATGGCCTCCGATGGCCTATGATGGCCTCTGAGTACTTCTGAGTACCGCCGAGTACCTCTGATGACCTCTCATGACCTCTGAGTACCTCTGAGTACCTCTGATGGCAGGTCTTCAATGAGAAGCAGTGCCCGGATGACGACCTATGGCCGTGCACCGAGGCGGCGCAGCACTCGCCCACGTTCTTCAGCCCTGCGAGGATTCAATGGTCGGCGAGCTCCTACAAGAACGTGGCGCTCTCCCCGAGCAAGGCACGCTGATTGTCACTGAGTATCGCTGATGATCGCTGATGACGTGGCGCTCTCCCTGAGCAAGGCTCGCGTCGCCAATCTTCTGGGGTCGCTGATCGGCATGGCTTGTCTCTGATGGCCACTGATGGTCACCGATGGCACCTGATTGGCTCCCTCATCAGGAACTGATGGTCACTGATGGCACCTGATTGGCTCCCTCATCAGGAACGCGTCACCGCTCCTCTGGGGTCGCTGCCACCGCTACGCGCGCTGCCTTCGTTCCGTGCGCACGATGCGCGCACGGTGACGCCCACGACGGCGCCCACACCGGAGATCGACACGCCGACCGTTACGATCGAGCAGTCGATCAGCGGCCAGCGCAGCAGCAGCAGCAGCATGCAAGTGCTCACTACGGCGCCCTCTCCTCCCCAGCTCACAGGGGAGCGCGGCGGAAGCAGCGGCGGCGGCGGCGGCGGAAGCGGCAGCAGGAGCGTAAGGAGCGTCAGGAGCAGCAGCGGCGGCAGCGGCGGCGGCGAGGGCGATAAGATGAAACGACTGCAAAAGGCGCTCGACCGGATTAGGCAACTCGTGAGCAGTCGGAAATTCGTCGGCGCTCGGCACGGCGCCGATGGCGGTGAGCGCGTGGACGAGTCTCAAGCTGAGGTGGGCGCCGTGTCGAGCGCCGAGCTCGACGAGGAGGTCACACGTGGCCTGCTTCGCGCCGAGGTGGGCGCCGATGCCATCGAGGATCCGTGGAGCGTGTTCGTGGCCAAGCAGAGCGCCGATTGCGAGGCGACATGCGCAGCCAGTGGGAAGCGCTGTTCCGAAGAGGGGCTGAGGGCGATCAACGTGTGCTCCGAGCTCGAGAAGTACCTCAAGTGCCAGGGCTGTGAGGTGTCGTTCGGTGCCGACCAGCCTGCTCTGGTGTCCGAAGACGCCCCGGCCGAAAGCAAGCCGAGAATGTGTCTCGTCAACACGGAGGCGCCCACGTGCCTCGGCTTCCATAAACTGACGACGCGCCTGTGCGCGTGCGCCGCTGTTCGCGATTAAGCGAGCTTCACGTGTGAATCGGATGTACCGGTAGCCCATTTTAGGAAAGAAAATTAATTGTCGTGTGTGCTCGCTCACACATGGCGAAGAGCAAGGGTTTCCTCGTGCTCCTCGCGTTGCCAACGATGACCGCGTTCACGTTGCCAGCGCTTGCGCCTGCACGAGGCCGCGCCGCTGCACGCTGCACAGGACCCGCAGCCTCTCTGGAGGTAATCAACCCTTCCTACGATCTCGCCATCGGCTCCGTCCTTCTTGGCGGCGTCTTCGGACTGCCGAGCCGTGCACCGAGCTTGGCTTCGCGCGCGGGCTACGCCCTTGGCGCGCTCTGCGCCGTCTTCGGCCTCTTCATCGCCTTCCAAACGACCACGCTGCGCTTCACATTCGACGAGACCAGCTTTGCGCTCGTGAAGGCGGACGGCTCATCTACAGGTGAGAACGTCGTTGTTGGCGGCGAGAACGTCTGGCGCTACGATGAGTTCGTCAACTGGGACTTTTTCCCATCGGAGAGCTTTCCCATCTTGGTGTACTTCAAAGAGACGCAGACGCCCGAGCAGTTCTGGAACGTGGGCCCGGGTGAGCAGGCAAACAGCCCCGAGGCGCTCGCCAGAGGAGCCAAGCCAGGGCAGGTACACTTCTTCCCGGCGATTGCGCGCGTCGATGAGCTCAAGGCGTCCTTCAAGACGCACGCATGCGCCAAGCTCTGAATGGTCGCACTGGCACCAGACCGGTTGGAGACAATTGTTGACGGTCATCACGGGCACCTAGTCGAGGGCCATAGGACCGCCCTCCCCCTCGTAGTTCGCTAGCGGGCGGGCTAGCGGGCGGGCGCGGCGGGCGGGCGGGCACGCCGATGTGGTGACCACGAACGTGTTCGTGCCCAGAGCGCACGTCGTGTGCATACATTATTGTCCACACACGTATAGTACATTTTGCCGACCGATTCTGCTTTCTGGCACATGAGTCATGCGGCACACAGCACGAACGCACGCGTACACTCAGTTCAACACTCAGTCAACACTCGCAACCACACTGACTCGCAACGCTCGGGAGTCGCACGCCGGGCACGCCGCGCCTCACCCCGCCGCCCGGCACACGCCTGCAGAGGCGCGACAGGCGAGAACGCCGCTGCAAGCACCCTGGCGCCCGGTGCTACCCCGCCATAACGTAATCGAGATGTGCCCTCACGCAATACGCGTCTGGTGGTTACTCTGTCCCGCCAGCAGGCTCTCAAATTTTATCAGTCATCACAACGCCCGTTGGAATGCTCTTCGCGGCGACGGTGGTGGCGGCGGTGGCTTTCGTATATGACGCGACTGCGTAGATGCCGCCCAACAGAGCCAAGAAGCCGAGACTTCCACCGACGGCGGCCCCGATGATCATGCCCACATCATTCCCCACATCGGCCGGCTGGCTACTGCACAGTTGGCCAGCGGCGAGACCGCGCGCAGAGAGCCACGCATTGATGTATTCAATCTCCTCTTGCTGATGCGCGATCACCTCGTTGCACGTGTAGCGCAAGAAGGGGTGTAGGAGTGTCCCCCGGAACTCGATCAGGACTCGACACATGTCCACGGCAGACTGCACTCAGACGCACTCAAGTTCGTCAGTTATACTCAGAGGCAATCAGAGGCCATCAGATGCAATCATCACCCATCCGAGGTAATCAGAGGTAATCAGAGGTAATCAGAGGCAATCAGAGGCACTCGAGTTCGTCAGTTATACTCAGAGGCAATCAGAGGCCATCAGATGCAATCATCACCCATCAGAGGTAATCAGAGGCCATCAGAGGCCATCAGAGGCAATCATCGCCCATCAGCGGTCATCACGCACCTGGTGATGCGGACGCATGGAGCGAGCGAAGTCGATGTTGATGTCCCCTGTGAGCTCGATCGCCATGTTGGTGTGCATGTACTCGTTCCCCTGCGGGCAGCGGTGGGATGGGGGCTGAGGTAGGAGAGGGCTCGAGCATGGAGCATGGAGGAGGGAGACGATAATAGCACAATCAGCGTTAATCAGAGCATGGAGCATGGAGGAGGGTGACGTTAATGGGGCCAATGCTATCAGAGGCAATCAGAGACGTTAATAGCACAATCAGCGTTAATCAGAGCATGGAGCATGGAGGAGGGTGACAGCTTCGGCGCTCACGTATTGAAAGCATTGTGAGGAAGTGCAGCTCAGGTCGCCACACGCCATCACCATCGAATGACCAGCGTGCTGCAAACGGCGACCCTGAGGAGCGACGCTGACGCCATACCGCGGCGCCGATGTGGCGTAGATGGGAAGGTCGATGATTCGGGAGTGAATGCCGCACTCATGTTGCGAGACGGCAAGACGCCGCCCATGGCCCGTGTGCCCTCCCGACGGCGACGACGGCGCAGGTGACATGCTCATGGCAGTTTGTGGGCACAGCGTCGCGTTGCCGACCGCACGCTGCGCCAGGAACGCGTAAAGCTGGGCAATCTCACGTTGCTGCCCCGGAATGACTCCCTTCAAGTAGTCGTGGGTCGAGTTCCATCCCACGCAAAAGAGGCGGAGGGCTGGGTCGACTGGGTTGCCCAAACTGAGCAGGGCAAGGCACATTTCAAGGGCGGCCTGGTGATGAGGAATCATTCCACGGACAAAGTCGACCTCAGCGTCGCATATGAGCTGATAGGCCATCCCAGCATGCATGCGCCCGTTGATGTGCTCTATACATTGACCCGACACGCTGGCGAGGTTTCCGCAGCCCATGGGCGAAAACGCAGATCCATCGACACCAGGTCCGATGCCGCACATGGTGTCCAGTTCAGTCTGAGTCAAAGCCGATGTGGGCCGCTGCATGAGCGCGGCGAGGACTACATGTAACAAATGGCGGTGCGTGGTCAACTTCGTGCGCATCAGGGCGCATGCCTAGGATGCCTTCATGTTGTGTTTCCCTCCTTCCAAAACAAACTTCTACCGCGTTACCCCTTGTTCCCCCCTTGAAGGTTAAAAACACCGGGGGAGCTCTGGGGGAGCCGGGACACGCACGAAGTACATGTACAACGGTATCCGGAATGTCTATGAATGAGCATGGTGGGTGAAACCGGGGGGCAAGGCGCATGAAGGCGCATGGAGGGCAAAGCACCAGCCTCTGTACTGTGTGGACCGGTTGTAGTGCCTAAAAAGCTAACCGTAATGACGCTGCACGGCGCACATATGAGGACGCCCGCACGGGGATCGTACACAACCACAACACGACTCAAGAACGCCCCGGTAAGCGCGTAATCGTTGTAAAGTGTACACCTGCGCTTGAACTTGGCCCGCGGCTGCATCGCTAGCTCCTAGCACAGCGCCTGCCCGGCCTCGGGCCCTAGGCGTAACTATTATACGTGGTACATGGGCTTCGTGAGCTCCAGGTGCCCAAAGTGAGGTGGATGAAGGTGGTACCCGCGGATCACAGCGCGGTGAGCTGCACGAGCTGATCGGCAAGTGCACGTCCTGCCTGCTGTGCACGCCCGCGATCCAGCAGCGGGACAGGGGTGATCAGAGGGTCAATCAGGGTCAATCAGAGCGCCAGTGGGATTGCAAGCAGAGGGTTACGCAGAGGCGCCACCGCATCGGTCTCGGTAGGATCAATTGGAATGCACTATTCCGCATGGTTTCCTCAGTGTTGGTGGAGTGGAATGCTTCGTCCTTGACCCGTGCAATGGCTGGAGGCGCGGGGTTGCATGGCAGGCTTGCGTGCAATGGCTGGTGGCGCGGGGTTGGAGCCTGCAATGGCTGGAGGCGCAGGGTTGCATGGCAGCCACCGAGCAGAGAGTGCAGGCTATCAGTAGCACTCGGAGGGCACTCGGAAGGTCAATGCACCTGCGAGAGCCAGCCTAAAGCTCGGGGCCGATGGCCCGGCCGCGTGCTCGACGGGCGAGGCAACGCGCATGCCACCACGGCCTACTGCGGATGGTCTTGTCGTACCGCGGATGGTCTTGTCGGGCGACTTTGTCTTCCACCTACTTGCCGCAGCCGTTTCGGGCATAGCATGGGCATGGTGATGGTGGTTAGAATCCTTGCTCTATAATGCGGTGCCCCATGAGAATGGCGTGTGCCCTGGCGGGACGGCGCCTGTGTGTGCACTTTGCCATGAGAAGTGCGTGTGGCCGCAGGGCAGGAAGCTCGCCCCGTGAGCAATTGTCAGCTGAGCGAGCAATCGCGTTGGTGGCATCAGTGGCGGTGGTAGTGGTAACGACGATGCGACGACCGGCGGCGGCTGAATTTCAGTTCGCTGCCGCGCTCTCTGGGCCACGTGAAGCGGCATCGAGTTATGGCTGGCCCTGGCCGATGCCACGGGGTCGGAGTTGAAACATTAGAGCAAGACAAGGAAAGTCTTTACGTGCGATACAAAGAGAACCACTCGGTTGCAGAGGGTACGGGTACTGTGAATGATCTGGAGCCGAAAACCAGGTTGGTGGGGGGAAAGGGAATGTTGGGAAACGAACGAGCACCCAGAGCGCCATAGAGCGCAGATACATGTATGAGGTCGGTCGCAAACTCGCAATTGGTCGGTCGCGAGTCGCCAGACACGAGCCCCCTTACATGTTACCCCCTCGGCCCTGGCAGACACATCAGTCATCTGTCAGACGGGACCGCCCCTTGCGATCGGCCAATCTCCGATTCGCGAGATCTTCCTGCTGCTTTCTCTCGGCGTCCACGCAGTCGACACCGAAGCAAATGCTCTACGCCGTTACCTTGCTGCTGCCGCTCTCGGCTTTCGTCGGCAACGCGCCCGACGCGGCATCCGCCTCGCGCGTGGACCAATCGGGCATCGCGATGAGCGCGGTCGCGCGCAACGTCAACATGGGCAAGCTGCAGGCGGGCTACCTCTTCCCGGAGATTGGCCGCAGGCGGACCGCGTACATCGAGGCCAACCCGAACACTCGGCCGATTATCAGCCTCGGCATTGGCGACACGACGCTTCCCGTGCCTGAGCACATCCTCAACGGCCTCAAGGCCGGCGCCGCAAAGCTCGGCACCAAGGAGGGCTACACAGGCTACGGTCCTGAGCAGGGCATTGCTCAGCTGCGCAGCAAGATCGCCAAGAACCTGTACGACGACAAGATCGACCCGAGTGAGGTGTTCGTCTCGGATGGCTCCAAGTGCGACATCGGCCGGCTGCAGATGATGTTCGGCAGCTCGACCAAGACCGCGGTGCAGGACCCGTCGTACCCCGTCTACGTCGACACCTCGGTCATCATGGGCCAGACCGGCCTGATGAACCAGGAGCGCAAGCAGTACGAGAACATCGTGTACATGCCATGCAATCCGGGCAACAACTGGTTCCCCGACCTCAAAAACACGCCGCGCGCCGACATCATCTACTTCTGCTCGCCCAACAACCCGACCGGCGCGGCCGCCTCGCGCGCCCAGCTGACCGAGCTCGTGAACTGGGCCAACAAGATGGGCTCGATCATCGTCTTCGACGCGGCGTACGCGCCGTTCATCCGCTCGCCCGATGTGCCCAAGTCCATCTTCGAGATCCCGGGCGCGCGCACATGCTCCATTGAAGTCAACTCTTTCTCCAAGTACGCAGGGTTCACGGGCGTTCGATTGGGTTGGACCGTCGTCCCTAAGGAGCTTACCTTCGCGGACGGCTCGCCGGTGGCGGCGGACTACAACCGCATCATGTGCACCGCGTTCAACGGCGCGTCCAACATCGTGCAGAGCGGCGTGCTCGCCGCCCTCGACCCCGAGGGCCTCGCAGAGATTAAGGTCATGATGACCTCTGAGTGCATGCTGATTACCGCTGATTGCCTCGACCCCGAGGCCCTCGCGGAGATCAAGGTCATGATGACCTCTGAGTGCATGCTGATTACCGCCGATTGCTTCCCTCAACAGGTCATGATCGATTACTACATGGAGAACGCGCGCATCCTCAAGGAGACGATGCTTGACATCGGCATGGAGGTGCACGGCGGCGACAACGCGCCGTACATCTTCGTCGGGCTCAAGGGCCAGTCGTCCTGGGACATGTTTTCGAAGATCCTCTCTGAGGCTCAGGTGGTTACTATCCCCGGAGCCGGCTTCGGGCCGGGCGGCGAGGGGTTCCTGCGGCTCTCTGCCTTCGCGCCGCGCGACTCGTGCATCGAGGCCTGCAAGCGCCTGCGCACGGTCATGAAGCCTTAATGAAGCCTTAATGAAGCCTTAATGAAGCCGTGAGGGAGCGTGTGCACGGCGAGTGGACGAGCGCGGATGCGCGCGAGCGCCGCGAGCCCGACAAGGCGCGGTCTGTGCGCCGCGCCTTGCCGGACTGCGTGAGAGGTTGAGCACCGCCGCCAACAATGGGACGGTGCTCGAGTGGCTGCCGATTCGCGATTGAACACGCCATAATCCCAATAAACCAATTTATGAATATCTTGCATGTATCAAAACCCCACACCAGGAGTGACGCAGAGCATGCTAAGAGCATGCACCTTCAGCAGTAACCGCTTTATGTGCTGATCCGTCGACGGCAGCGCGCAGCGGACGCGACCGGTCGAGTCGAGATTATGTAACGCCGAGACCACTCAGTGTCAAGTGTCTCCCGCCCGAGCGCCCAGGCCGCGCGCTGCACCGTTGCTCAGCCTCGGGGCGCTCACGTACTTCTACCACTTCATGCCGGCGGTGTGCCACTGCGCGCCCGGCCCCGCTCACTCGCTTTTCGCCGTGCATCCATGTATTGCACTTATGGCTCCTCGGCTCCGCTGCACACCGTCCTCCTTGCCGTAACCTCGCCACCACGTTCAAGATCCATCATGCTGCATGCATACCCTAAGGATACACCGCCACGACCCACCGCGCTCGCCCTTCGACTGCAGATTGTAGCAGATTGCATCTCCCTGCATCTCCCTGCATCTGCCTGCATCTCGCCCGTCGCCTGCAGATGCAGGCATCGAAGGCCACATGGATATGTCGAGTACAGGGCGCTCGCCGAAAAGGCGAAAGTCGGCGTCTCTGCCCGTCCCTAGTGAGGGGCCAATCCGCGCCGTTCGCGTGCTGTTTCCATGCCCGGGACGGCGCGTCTCTACTGGACGTCCGTCCCCTTGTACATACCGAGGATGAGATTGACATCCCGGGGCGATCCGAGGATCACCGGGCAGCGCTCGTGGATGTTGGTGGGCACGAGGTCGAGCATGCGCTGCACCGAGCCGTTGAACATGCCCGTCGAGGCGATCCCTCCCGCGCTCTCGACGATCAGGGCCATAGGGAACCCTTCATACAACACGCGCAGCTTCCCCTTGGTCGACTTTTTGTCAGCGGGGTAGATGAAGACGCCGCCGTACAGAATGGTACGGTGCACGTCGGACACCATCGAGCCCACATAGCGCGCCGCGTACCCGCTCGATTTGAAGTGCTGCACCGCCTTCTTGCAGGTCTCGTCCCACAAGAGGGCATTGCCCTCGTTGCAAGAGTAGATCTTCTTGCCGCCGTCGGCAGGAAAGCGCACGTTGGCATGCGTGTGGATGAATTCGCCGAGCGACGGGTCGAGTGCGAAGCGCTCCACCTTGCCCTGCTTGAAGCACAGCACGAGCTCTGTCGCTGCGCCGTACATGCAGTAGCCGGCCACCACGATGTCGTTGCCGGTGCGGAGGATGTCCTCCACTGTGCCCAGCGGCGAAGTCGAGAGACGTTCGTACACGGCGAAGATGGTGCCCGTGCTCACGTTGCAGTCGATGTTCGACGAGCCATCGAGCGGGTCGAACGCGACGCAGAAGCGGCCCGCGAGCTCCTCAGGCACGATGATCGGCTCCTCGTTCTCCTCGGAGACAAGGACGCAGCACGAGCCCGATTTGAGAAGCGCGTTGATAAAGATGTCGTTGGAGAGCACGTCGAGCTTCTTCTGGTCATCGCCACTCGAGTTCTGCTCGCCGTACATGCCGAACAGGTTGGCGATGCCGGCCTTGGCGCACGCACGCGAGGTGGCCTTGCATGCGAGTGCAAGCTGCGCCATGAGCACGGTGAGCTGTCGCAAAGTGCATCGCAATGCGGCGAGAGTCGAGCACGGCGCAGCGTGAGCACATGGAGAGATGTCGATAATGGCCCGAGCGCTGCTCCCGGCATCATGCGTCCGTCCGGGCATCCCGGATGCACTCGCGTGTGCACACCTCCTTATCCTTCGTGTTCGTCATGAGCCACTGCGTCAGCGAGTTGAAGTCGGTCTCGCCGGCAACATCTTCGACAGGCTTCGCGGCCTTAGCAGCAGACATAGTACCTGCACCGCCAGAGGTGCATTCATCAAGTCTTTGGCGCTTGGTCGCGGTGGCCGGCAAGGCGTGCATGGCGCACCTCTTCGGGAAAGGGCGATCTGCCTGTCGCGAAGTCGGAGGAGAATCTTGAGCCAAACTTCATGATGAGAAAATTTATGACTCCGTCCTTTTTGACGTATTCTTAATTAGGGGGAATCTGAGGAAGACCAACCTGGTCGCCAGATCCATTTGATTCGAACGTTCTTGAATCAAATGCTCGAGCGATCTCCGCACATTCTCATCTCGAGGGGTTTCGCGAGCGTCGCCGGTCGGGTGCTCAGCTGGAACAATCAACAAGTCTCCCAAGAGCCATGTTGAGGAGACCTCCACCCTCTCTCCTAGCCTGAGACCTCTGGGTACCCCTCTCTCGCGCGGAGCATGGTCGTGGCGCCGTATCGGGCGTGCTCATAACGGCGCCCATACCTACTCGAGGCCCGCGTAGCAGTTGATCATCATTTGAAACCCCTCGAGCTCGTCGCCCTTGTTCTCGACGACCTTGGCGCAGAGTACCGGTAGATCCGACTTGACGTCGAGGAAGTTGGCCAAGAAGAGGAGGAAGTGCAAGTCGGAGACGGTGCGCAAGAAGGGCTCCTTCCGGCGGTTCCGCAAGTACGAGGTCATCTTGGCCGCGTCCTGCGGCTCAGTCGGCCGGTTCTCGATCGCGAATCCGGAGCCGAGGAAGGAGTTGAATGGCTTGCCGTCCAGGGCACGTCCCACGTCGAAGACACGCGCGATGAACATCTCGAAGGAGGCCTTGCGCACCTCCTTCTTCTCGACGAGGAAGCAGCAGTCCTTGGCAGTCTTGGCGACTCGAGGGTCCGTCTTGGACTGAGAGGGAGCGCTCGAGACGGCGCGTCGCAGTGGCAGCTCTACTCAGAGGGCGGTGCTCGAGACGGCGCGCGCGTCGCAGTGGCAGGTACTCAGAGGGCGGTGCTCGATACGGCGCGTCGCAGTGGCAGCTCTACTCAGAGGGCGGTGCTCGAGACGGCGCGCGCGTCGCAGTGGCAGGTACTCAGAGGCGCGCCGCCCGACGCTAGCCATGGCGCGCACCTGCGAGAACGCCTCCTTGCTAACGAGCTCCACGCATTGGTCCGTCATCTGGTACGCCTCCACCGTGGCCACTCCATCGATCTCAGTCTCCGATCGGAGCACGGGGCGCGCCTTCATGGGGAGGAGAGGGCGCCGTGGTGAGCACTTGCATGCTGGGGAGGAGAGGGCGCCGTGGTGAGCACATGCATGCTGGCGGGCGCGCCTTCATGGTGACGAAGCGCTTGCCGTGCTCTGGATCCGCGGCGAGTGCGGCCGCGTGCAGCTGCGACGCGAGCATGATCTCATTGATCGTGAACGCGTACTCCCGCGCTGGGTGCCCGATGATCACGCCGACCTGCACGAGCCCCAGCATCGCCGCTACCTGCGCGAGCTTCGCATCACCCTCCGCGTCTGGCAGCAGCTGCACGTCCTCGGATGTGCACTCCTGCGCGGGCTCGTAGATCGTGTGCACCTGCACGCCCTCATCGCCCGTCACCGCGTCCGTCACCCACCGACCGTATAGGTACCCGATGCGCTTCTGCATGAAGCCCGTCGCGATCATGTAGTTAATGAACGCCTGCGTCGCGCGCTGGTCGGTCTGGACGAACTTGGCGTGCGGCTCCGGCGGCGCGCCGAGCACAAACTCCTTGCTCGACCGGTACAGCATGAAGTCGGTCAGCGTCCACTTGTCCTTGCCCTGCTGCCGCAGCTCGCCCTCAGACACCAGTGTCTTGAACGGGTCCTTCTCGACGTAGTGCGCCTGATTCTCGCGCTCCATCGTGTAGTCGAGGAAGACCATGTCGCCATTGGCGACGCCGAGCGCCGAGAGCGGCAGCAAGTCGTCGCTGGGCGAAAACGGCGCGCCCTTTTTTGCGACGGGCCCTGCCTGATCCGACCGTGCGAGCGTCGCTTGCGTGCGCGGCACCTTGAGCTCGTTCTCAATTTGTGCGCGCACGTCACCGAGCGTCGCACCCGCTGGCACCGTCAGCCGCTCGGTGCCGTCCTTGGTGCGCACTCGGAGTACCGGCATCCCGCCAGCGAAGAGCGCGCTGTCGGACCGCAAAAGCGGGCGCTCTCGTTCGCCGTTCTTATCGTTCACACAGTCGCCCCTATCCCGAGGACCCTTGGAAGAACCCTCCCTCAACCTACTCGCTGTTCCATGTACGCCCTAACGTCTCACCCGGAGTCATGCCGGCTTGATGCCACTGATGACGACGCGCCCGCAGATCGCGTTGACATCGAGGTCCCTCAGATGTTTGAATTCAGGCGAGCCCACGTGCACCTGATTGCGCTGATTGCTCCGCGAGGCGCCGTCGGCCGATGACAACGAGGCCCGCGCGCCGGTGTCCACGCGCGCCGCATCGGGCACGGGCAGCTCGAAGGCCATGGCCATATCGGACGTGTCGAGCTCGATGGACGTGAAGCCGGCGGCGGTGGCGAGGGGTCGGAGGGAGTGCAGCTCACTAAACATGCGCATGCACAGCGGCCACTGCCCCTCTTCGAGAGGCTGGAGCACCACCGACGTGGCGATGGCGAAGCGGCCGCCCGGCTTGAGGATTCGGAAGACCTCCGCGAAGGCCGTGGCCTTATTTGGAACGAGGCAGAAGGCGCCATTCGAGATCACGGCGTCGGCACTCTCATCGGCCAGCGGCAAACGCTCGAGGTCGCCCACGGCAAACCGGACCGCCGTCTCGACCAGCCCACGAGCAGCGGCGCGGGCGGTGGCGTGCCGCACCTCCTTCTCTGCCAGGTCAATCCCGACGACGCTCCCGCGCGCACCGCCCGCGGTGACGGCCGCAGCCGCAATGAAAGAGTCGATCCCAAGCCCACTGCCCAGGTCAACGACCCGCTCCCCCGGCTGCAACCGCGCGTGCTGGTGTGGCGACGCCACGCCCTGAAAGTTGGCCGAGTCGGCGCCTGCGATGCCGATTTGGTCGTCATCGTACTTGAGGCGGCGCATGATCGCGACTGCACGCTGCACGTCGCCGCCCAGGTGGGCGGTGCTGCCGACGGCGTTGTACGCGGCCGCGGTGGCTGCTTTGACCTCCTCCGCCACACCACCCGCCGCCGCCGTCGAGGTGCGCGCCACCCTCGAAGGCGCTGTATCGGTCACCTCTGCAAACGCCAAGCACAGATCCGCCGGGTCCGACACGCCCGGCGGTCCGAAAGCCTCACAGAGCGCCGCGCGAACTGCCTCGACGGAATGGAGCTCGGTTTCCGGGTCTACGGGTAGGCACCACACGCGGTACATGTGCGTCTGTCGGTGCGTCTGGAGCCAGGGCAGCACGCGCAGGATGCGCTCGGGCACGCCGTGTGAATAGCCCGAGTGGCCCACGCCGCAGATGACAAGGACCTTGTCAGACGGAACCGCTGCCGAGTCGCCGTCTGCGCTGCCGCCCGCGCCGCCCGCGCCGCCCGCGCCGCCCGCGCCGCCCGCGCCGCCCGCCAGCAGCTGGCTCACCTTGTGCGCCATCGCCGCGTCCTTGATCACCTGCGCCGGGAACATTTTGCGAAACTTGTCCGTTGGTGCCATCGGCGGCGTCGCATGGCGGTTCCGACCTGTCAAAAGGGATTCGAAGAAGTCGTAGTGCGCGTCGGTCGCGTCGAGAGATTCGGCGTCGGACACGTATCCCTTGTCGCGCGCGGCCGCCAGCGCCGCCTCGGGCGACTCGCGCATCACCATCCGCGCGTATGAGCGTGGAATGAAGCCCGCATGCAAGCGAACTGCGGCGCGGTGCAAGCGCCCGAGCGCGAGCAGAGGCTCGTACGGCACAAGGTCGTGGCCCTCTGTGCCCTGACGGTACTGCTCGAGCAGCTCGGCCATCCCGAGCGTCCCGTCCGCGTACGCGTCCAGCAGCGGCTGCTGCTCAAAGTTCAGGTGCTCGAGCACGATGTGAAGCAAGCCGCGGCCCTCGGCCATCATGGCCACCGCCGTGCGGCGCTGCAGCTCGATGCACGGCGGCACTGAGTGGATCTCGCCGACGACCACGAGACGCGCCTCGGATATCGCTCGTGCGTCCGCCTCCGCAGCGGGCATGCCGAACGTGTCCGGCTTGAGGCTGAACATGCCCGCTTTGAAGGAGACCTCTGATGCCGCCGCCTCCGCCGGCGCAGTGGTGCTACTGCTCAAGTCCCGTCGGCAGAGGGCGTAGCGCCGTGCGCGGAGGATGAGGGCACCCATCGCCACGCATGAGATGGCCGAATAGGTCGCCTCGACGCGTGTGACCATGGCTAGGCCTCCGGCCTGCATCGAAAACCCCTGGCGTTCTTGTGGGAAAAGCGGTGTGGACCGGTAGGTTCCTAGCATGCAATGATGTGGGGACGGGGGAAGAGGGGGAAGGGGGGGAAGGTGGGGAATGGCAGGATAGCTCTTGTGCTCTTGATGCCTTTGGAAAGGCCTGAGGCGTTCATGCGCGGTGGCCAATTGCGAATTGGCGGCGGCGCCATTTACCGTTGTCTGCTGAGCTGCGCAGTTCACGCACCTTTGAGCTTGTGCAGCACGGCACCCTCGCTTCTCTGCGACTTCGTGAGGTGGTCGAACTGGCCCTTGCGGTTGCCGGCCGTGCTGAACTCCTCCCAGGGCTCCTCGACCGACTTGACCTTCTCGAGCGCCGCCATCATCTTGGTGCGATGGTGCGGAAGTCGCACGGCTGGTCCGTGAGCGTCACCAGGATGGTGATGAGGCCGTTGCCATCCGCCTCCGGCTTGGGCACCGCGTGTTGCCGCTTGGCGAGGATGGTGGCGTCGCCTTCACAGCCTGAGGCACACGGACCCTTCATCTCGATGTTGTAGTACACGATGTGGTCGGCGCCTTCGACCATCAGGTAATGGATCTTCTTGGGCGTCTGGGTGAGCCGGAGCATGACGCGCTCGTTGGTCAAGGACTTGTCCTTGTGTTTGATGCCGTTGTAGAAGAACGCGCAGCCGCCGTCTTGCTTCTCGAGGAGCTTGGCGAACGGCTTGGCTGGTCCGGCCTTGAGCGCCTCCAGCAGGGGGTTGAAGTTCAGGGTGCGGCGCGTCTTCTGCTGCATCCACTTGGTGGACTGCGTGGCGGACTGCCCCACCGTGTGCGCCGCCTCGAAGTCGAGCGGCGCGACGAGGACGCCAGTGAGCTCGTAGAGACGTAGACCGTCTGGCGCTGCTCCTCGGTGTCCGTGCACAGCACGATGAGTGGGCCGGCGGCGCCGTGCCAGCGGGCGTGCATCCACGCCGCCGTGCCGACGCCCTCCGTGCCGAGCTCGACGACCTTCTGCGCGAGCTCGTTCGAGGCCGCGCCTTGCTCCTCCTCCACGTAGCCCTCGAGCCATCCGTACGTACATCTCCCGGCCGGTGAGGGAAGAAGTCGCTGCGGTCGCCAGCACCCCCCGCCGCCGGGTTCTGTAGCTGGATCAGCTGCCGAACTGGCGGCTGAGGGTTCGTCTTCGAAAGGCAAATCGCCTTCGCCGTTACATCCTGCAGGCTGAAGGCTTTCATTGACTGAGGGTTGGCGTTGGCGTGCCATATGTAGCGAAGGTGCGGGCGCTGGCCGGCTCAAGACCTTCAGGGACCTCTGGTACCCGCCGGAGCACAGAGCAGAGGATTGTCCAGCTTACGGGCTGAGCTGCGCAGTTCACGCACCTTTGAGCTTGTGCAGCACGGTGAATGTGCGCCCTATGTGCGCCCATTGTAGCTGTGGCTGGAGCCAATCTCCAGCTCACAGGTGTGAGGTGAGTGCGTGTGGCTCCGCACGGATTCCGCACTGAGCTCCCGCTCCGTGATGGCAGCAACGGTGCCACCAACACGGTGAGCAGGCCGATCTCGATGAGTTTGGCACAAGGGCGAAGTGGACCTGCGGGGCCGGCAACGATGATGCACGGTCTTCGTTGATGCCAAAATGCACGCTTCGCGGCACGGCATATTTGTCGGCGTCGTAGTACAACGGGACAGTGCAGTTGTCAGGTCAGTTGCTAGGTAGTTAGGTTGTTTCTAGGTAGTACTTAGGTAGTTGCACTATGACGTCCACAATCCACTCGAGCCCGCGGGCCTTCTTCTCCGCCTCGGTCATGACGGGCTGAGCTGCGCAGTTCACGCACCTTTGAGCTTGTGCAGCACGGTGAATGTGCGCCCATTGTAGCTCTAGCTTGTGTGGCTGGAGCCAATCTCCAGCTCACAGCCACGGCCGCTCGCATCGTCCGGCGCCGCCGCCTCCCACAGTAGTCAGTACAGCAAGAGGTGGAGATACGAGCAGGCTTCAAGGAAGGCCGCTTGAGCCTAACTTTGGCACTAGCGAGTTTGCTCGCAGCGGCACAGGCGGTTGACGGCCAGAGCTGGTTGCCACCCCTGCCTGGACTTATCGAGCGACACTATCGACATCATGTGCAGCTGCCGCATCAGCCCGCGATCCCAATCGGGTGCTCGCGAGACAGCACGAACCAGCCGACGCGTATCGTAAACGCCCGACACGGCGGCAAGAGTCCACGTCGCGTACCGGTAAACGACATGGACGCCTCCGCTGGCCCTTCCAGTTCGGGATCGGCTGCGGACGCCGCGGATGAGCAGGCTCCTACGAAGCCGAAGAAGAAGGTCATCAAGCCTCTGACGGCGAAAAAGCTCGAAAAGCACCTCGCCGAGGCCGAGAACCGCGGTGTCCTCTACTTCTCGCGGATCCCACCGTTCATGAAACCCAACAAGCTGCGCAACTTGCTTGAGGGAATGGGCACCGAGGTTTTGCGCGTCTATCTGGCCCCCGAGGACGCCTCGGCGCGCGCCGGCCGCGTGCGTGCAGGCGGCAACAAGAAGAAGAACTTCACCGAGGCCTGGGTCGAGTTTGACAACAAGCGGCGCGCCAAACGAATCGCGTCGACGCTCAACAACACGCCCATCGGCGGCGGCAACCGCGACTTTTACGCGCACGACCTGTGGAACGTCAAGTATTTGCACCGGTTCAAGTGGGCGCACTTGACCGAGAAAATTGCGTACGAGGCGCGCGTGCGCCGAGACAAGATGCAGGCAGAGCTCTCTCAGGCCAAGAAGGAAACCTCCTTCTATCTACAAAAGGTGGAGCAAGCGAAGGCGATCGACGCGATGGAGGATCGCAAGCGCAAGCGCGCCGCTGAGGCGAGCGGCGGCAGCGGCGGCGACCCGGCGGGCCCAGCGGCCACTGACCAGCCACCGCTGCGAAAGAAGGCGAAGCATGCCGAAGGTGAGTCCGCACCAAGACGCAGCCGGGTGGCGACGGAGGAGGAGGAGGACGAGGGGCTGCGGCAGGTGCGCCGGCGCTTCAAGCAGCGTAAGGTCGTCGGACAGCAGGCAGCGAGCGCCACCGCCGTCGGCGACTCGCTCCTCAGCAGCCTTCTTTCGCGCTAGGTGGGTCGTTGCCATGGTTGCCCCATGCATGATCGCATGCATGGTCGCCTGCATGGTCGTTGCACGTGCGTCGCTCGTGGGGCTTGTCATGGCTCATGGGGGCACGTGCTCTGCGACGCAGTGGCACCCCCTGCCCGCTACAAGTCACACGGGTGCGATGTGAGTTGCAGCTAGCTGCGCGCCACGCCCCACGCGTAAGTAGTTTAGATACATGTAGGTGTGCGGTCTGCGCACGAGGTCTGTCATCTTCGGTAGCATCCGGATGTTCACACTCGATTTCGTTAAATTTCATCGAGGTTCAGGGGCTTCCAGACACGAGGGCTTCTTCTGACCATCCGAGGGGCACCCGCCGCTCGACGCCTGAAGGGACCCCGAAGTGAGGGGCGTTAAGGGGAAAGTGTCCCATCGTCCAGTCAAGCGCTGGCCGGCTGCAGCACCGCCAGTGCCATCGCGTCCGCCTTTCTCCGATCACACGGTGCGTGATGCCTTCTTCGCGGGAGGCGAAAAAGGGTCAGAACGAGCTCAACAACGACAAGCGCCGTCTCTACCGAACGCTGAATCGGCGAACGGCTCTTCATGGACGCTGGGTTCCTGGCATCGTGCGTGAGCCGAATGGCATCACAGTACATCTCATGGAAAACGGCAATGCAACCCTCGTCCACCCAGATGGCACGACGTTGCACTTGACCACGGCCACGGGGGACGCTGTCCGCATCACCCCCGACGGCGTAAGCCGCCGCAGCCTGATTCGTGACAGCCGCCCTCCCCAGGCCCTCGGCCCAGCTGCAGTGGCAGTGGCATCGATGGCACGATCCGTGCCGGTTGTCTTTCCACCGCCTGCTCCGGCGCAACCAGCACCACCACCAGTGGCGCTTGCACATCCGCCCCCCACCCCATTAGAATTAGGGCACGGACTTGGCGATCCGCCGGTCCTTGCGCCATCGGCACTTGCGTTGCCGGAAGTGCCGCCGCCGCCGCGAATGGCGGTGCCTGCGGTGCTGGCGTTTGCGGCCGTTGCGACGGCAGGCGGGTCGACGGCGAGCGGGCCGTTTGCGGCAGGCGGGTCGACGGCGAGCGGGCCATCGGTGGGTGGGCCGGCGGGCGTGGCAGCCTCGATAGCAGAAGGCGCCGCGTCGGCCTCGACCTCAGCACCGGGCGCATGGATTGCGATCAAAGAGGGCCCCGCTGCCGTAGCCACTGGTGCCGGTACCGGTAACCACCTTGGTGCCGGCGCCGCTTGTGCGAGGATGGCACAGCCGTCGTCAGCCTCGACGACGGACAGCGCGGGCGGGGCAGTGATACCGCCCTGCGGCGGAGCTGCGCTGCAACTCCTGATTGACATGGCCGCCCGCCAAACCGCCTTGGATCAATGATGAAGAGACGACGATGTGTACTTGCTTCAGATTGTACAGATACGAATACTAACTTCTTCTTATACGGATAATCGGCGAATTCCGAATACACTACACCAGCACACTACAAACTACACAGGTGGGCCCGCGGCTGGATCTCTGGCCGGGGCGCTGGTTTCGTGTTTGCATGTTCGATGTCGTTTTTGGAGAATACAGAACTCAGCGACGACAGTGCGGTGTGTAGCGGAGTAGATTGAGTTTGAGACGCCCCGCTGCAGACGCGAGAGTGTGAGTGTGGGCGTCAGCGCAGAAGAGGCAGAACCTTCTATCCACAGTCGAGTTACGTATACGTCATACTAGATCACTCGATCACCGCAATCGAATACGCGGCGTACCGCCCCACCTCGGCCGCACGAACGAGCATCGACTCTGGGAGATACGGAGGGGGAGACGGGAGAACGAGTGGAACGACGCGCCGCGCGCGTGCGGTGGGGGGGGGATATACGCGAGCACAGGCAGCATAACGCATGTGCGCCCCCCGTTATCTTCCCGGACACACCCCACAGCCGATCCCCTGAGGACGCGAACATGAGCATGCACCACATTAATGAGTCTGACTGGCCGGAGAGCGCACAAGACGGGTTGAGTTGGAACGCTAGTCCTCCTGCCTGCTCAGATTTGGTCAGATTTGCTCAGATTTGGTCAGATTTGGTCGTCCGATCGATCGCCCTCGGCCGCCGCCATCATCTCAGCGAGCGCGGTGCTCTCACCCGTCGGTCGCGTCGTCTCGGGCATCGCCGACGTCTCCACCGACGACGACGCCCCACTTGCCTTGCGCGCGCGGGCGAGTGCCCCTTGATTGCGCGTGGCGCTCGACGTCGACGAGTCGGCGCTTGGGTCGGCGCTTAGCTCAGCCTCATGTGCGCCGACTGCCTGATCGACGGCCGCCCCAAGGGTCGGTTTGATCGAAGCTTTCTCGAGCAACTCGAAGCGCAGCGTGGCGACGCCCTCCGGACGGTACTTCTTCCCCTTGTTCTTAAAGGCCTTGTCCATCATCTTGAGCGGCACCGGCATCTCGCCCGTACTGCTAACGAAACCCGTGTGGAAGAGCAAGAAGAACTTGCACCCGCTCTCCTTGCCCGCAATGACGCGCTTGTCGTCCTTCTTCGACTTTTTCTGACGCATGGCCGTCTCGGGCGTGTCAGCGGTATCCTCCCACGGACCCGTCGGCGCCGCGTCGAACGGCAGCCGCGCCGCCAGGCCCTTCTTGAGCCGCTTGCGCCGCACCTTGAGGAGGTCGTCGAGGGCGAATACGGAGACCCGAACGTCGCCATCCACGTCGACCCCAGCGAGATCAAACGAGATCAAAGAGCCCGCGGTGGAGAAGTCGCGCACCGGCGGCGACCAGTGAACCACTTTGCCACGGTCCTCACCCTCACCGCCGTTGCGATGCACCGCACACACGAGCGCGCCCTTGGGAGCCTTCGCGTACCAATTGACGAGGTCGAGCGAGCGCATCGAAGCGGTGGGGCACGCTGGTGGTCGCACGAGCGATCCTGCCGGCCGACCATTAGGGCTCCGGCAGCTGCCATCCGTGCCATCGGGGCTCCAGCAGCTGCTGCTACTGCTGCTGCTCTCCTCCCTCAGGCTCGTGGCCGACTCCTCGCCCTGCGCGTCTGAGGTGGAGGCGGGCGCGCGGCGCCGTCTCGTGGGCTCGGTCAGGTAGGCACTCTGCGCTCGCAACAGCGCGTCGAGCTGGTGAACGTACCGGCGCTGCGAGGGGGTGTCGACGCCCTGTAACTCGAGAGCGGCAGGTGGGAGCGCTGCGGTGAGCACTTGCATGCAAGGCAGCTCATCAATGGCAATCAACGAACCTGGATCTTCTTCTTTCCGAGGGAGAGCTCCGTTCTCTCGAGAGCAAAGTGCGTGAGGGCGTCGTCCGCGTCGAGGCACGCGCGCGAGTAGAGCAGCCACGCACAGCACATCGAGCCAGTGCGCCCCTTGCCGCCGCGGCAGTGGATCGCGAGCGTATGCGAGGCGGGCTTGTGGCGCATCGAGTTGAGGAACGAGACGAATTGGAGCATGTTTGGCGGCGTGTGGTCCTGGATGTCGAAGCGCACGACCTCGCCTGATTTGAACTTGTCGGGCGGGTACGGCAGCTCCGGGCAGCAGTTGATGATCGTGTACCCGCCCTTGCCGTGGCGCAGCTCGAGAAAGCGAGCGACCTCGGGTAGTGGATTGCGGTAGAGCGCGGTCCATCCGATCGCCGGCACGGACATGGCGATCAAGTCGGGCAGCACGTAGGCGAGATCGAGGTCGAAGCCGTGCTCGAGGTCCACGTAGCGCTTCTTGTTCTCTCCGGTCGCGTGGCGCGCGGCCGTCGAGGCGCCGCCCTTCACCTGGGTTAGCTTGATGACGAGGCGGGCAGCACGCAACCAGCGTAGGGCAACGATCATGCCGCGCAGCGCCTTGCCGCCGCGCGCCGCCGTAGAACCGCTCTGGCCCACTTCGGCGTCCGTGCTGCCAAACCCAAGCCCGATCAGGAAGAGCACAATGGAGAACGCCACCACGAAAAAGTCGAACCAGAACCAAAACGAGCTGAAGAGCTTGTTGCGGAACGCATAGTACCGGATGATTAAGTCGACCACAAAAATGAAGAGCACAACGAAGGTGACCACCGCCACGGGAATCATGGCCCCGGGGCCTGCATTCAGCTCCACGAAGAGCATCGCAATGTCAATAATCGCAACCACGAGCAGGAAGAGCTGCCACTTCCAGCCCTCAATCATCCAGCGCGCCCGCTGACGCCCCGTCATCCGCTTGCCTGCAGCGTGACCGCCCAACGCCTGCACGGCCTCGAGCTTTTCCTGGCGCTTGCGGCGCAGCTCCTCGAGCTGAGCCTCTTCGTCTTCGTCCTTTGGCGGTTGAGTTCGTCCATCGAACGGCCCCATCGCAGGCCATTGGGCGTCCTCGAGCACGGACACCGGCAGCACGACCGTCAGCGATGACGAGTGCATGACACTCTTGCCCGCCTCCTGGAAGCGCTTCAGTGGAGCTGGAGCACGCGACTCGACGATCTGAATGCTGACTTCGGGCATGTCGGGCGGTCGAGAAGGGCACTCGACGCCCCCACTTCAGCCGGCCCTTCCGAAGCGGTGATATGAAGCCCGACCCCTGCCACGGTGCGGCGGACGCACAGGATTCGTTTCATCTTTTCAAGTTCCTTCACACTTCACTTCACAAACAAAGCGGGAGAAAAAAGGACCCAGATGTCCGTGATTCGAAGCGATGCATCTTCGATCTTGAAGCGACGACATTCATTTAGTTGGCGCCCACCTTTGCCTTTTAGTTGGCGCCCACCTTTGCCTGCAATACGGCCACTCTCGCACACAGGCCGTCCAGGCGGCTGATGAGCGTGCGCTTCGCCTCTCGGGAGGCCGCACTCGCGCCATCCGTCGCAATCATCGAGCGCGTGAGCTTCTCGTCGACGTGGGCCAGCCGCTGTCGTATGAGGGCGCGCAGGTGCGGCGCCACGCCCTGCGGCAGAGGTCATCAGAGGTCATCGGAGGTCATCAGAGGTCATCGGAGGTCATCAGAGGTCATCAGAGGTCATCGGAGGTCATCAGAGGTCATCAGAGGTCATCAGAGTGGGCGCAGGTGCGGCGCCACGCCCTGCGCCAGGAGACGCTCGAGCTCTTGTGAAAGGCATTCAAGAGGCACTCAAGAAGCAATCCAAGGTGCAATCAGGAGGCAATCAGCACGCAATCAGCACGCAATCAGGGGAAGCAATCACCTGCGCTGCGAGGCGCTCGAGCTCCTGCACGCGCTCGCTCAGCTCGTTGGCCTCTTCGAACAATTCGCCGAGATGATCGCCGAGCTCAGCTCCGAGATCGCCGCTCGCGCTCTCGCCAGCAGCCTCGCCCGCCGCCGACGCGTCCGGCCTGGGCAGCGGCGGCGGCGGCGGCGGGGGCGGCGGCTCTGGAGCGGCCGGGGGGGCGGGGCGCACCACCTCCTCCTCCGGGATGACAACCTGATGAGGAAGGCTCATCCGAGGTCATCCGAGGCCATCAGAGGCCATCAGAGGTCATCAGAGCTGATGACGGAGGCCATCAGAGGCCATCGGGCATGATGAGAGAGGCAATCAGAGGCCATCAAGGGGAGGGGCATGATGACCTGCTCAGCGATCAGCTTCGTGTACTCACATCCCCGTAGGAGATTAGGACCACCGGCGGGGTAGAACCGAAGGCACCTGATGAGGGAGGCAATCAGAGGTCATCATCATAGCTCATCAGTGGCAATCAGTGGCAATCAGTGGCAGTCAGTGGGGGTAGAACCGAAGGCACCTCGCCGCGGAAGCACGCGCGCACTCGAGGACGGACTCGTGCACTCGGGGCATCATCATAGACGACGAGGACGGACTCGGGTGTGCGTCGTCGATGGCCGCCGTCGTGGGCGCCGTCGTGGGCGCCGTCGTGGGCGCCGTCGTGGGCGCCGTCGTGGGCGCCGTCGTGGGCGCCGTCGTGGGCGCCGTCGTTTCGGCGGCCGCCGCAGCCTCGAGAGCATCGAGCAGCCTGGTCGCCTCCTCCTGCAGCCAGCGCAACGGCTCAGTTCGGGCCCAGAGCTCGGCGGCACGCTCGAAGTATAGCGTGATCAGATGGTCGAGCGTCCCGTTTGGGCGCGCCGTGTTGGGCACCGTCCGCAGCACCTGCATGCGAGATCGGGGGCACGATCCGGGGTTTCGTCAGCCAAGAGGTGTGAAGATCAGGGGTTTCGTCAGCCAAGAGGTGTGAAGATCAGGGGTTTCGTCAGCCCCGAGGTGCGCCGATTGAGGGTTTCGTCTGCCACGAGGCCGCCATGGGACGGCACGCGCGCCGCAGCGTCGTGTTGGGCGTCCGTCTCGCCTCGCCAAAGACGCGTCGCCAGCGCAATCAGCATGCACTCAGTGGCAATCAAGAGGCAATTAACGACACTCACCTCGCCAAAGACGCGTCGCCAGCGCGCCGCGAGCTTCGTGGCGGGGGCGCTGCTCGCCGCGCACGCCTGCAGCGCTGTGGGGAGCAGCTGTGGAAAGGTGAGCAGCGCCGTACTGAGCTGCGCGCGCCCGCCGTCCGCCCACGACGGCGCCTGACCGGCGGGCGGCGCGGCGGCTTCGAATGGCGTGTGGGCGAGCGCCGTGTTGGGCGCGCCCTCCTGAGCGGCGGCGGCGAGCTCGTGGAGCGCGAGCGCGTGCGAGAGGGCGAAGCCGGGCAGCCGGTCGCAAGCCTCGGGAGACTCGAGTGCATGCAGCCACACGCGGGCGGGCTCGGAGGCACGAAGGCAGAGGATGTCGAGCCAGCAGCGGATTCGGGTCGGGTCAGTGCGGTCGAGGGAGAGCAGCAGGCTGGCCAGCGCGACGGCGGCCTTCGGGCACCCGCGACGCGAGACGGCCACAGTGTACTTGTGAAGCGCGTGGAAGAACGGCCGGTTGGCGGGAAGGCTCCCGAGCATGCGCGCGCCGCCGGCGAGCCATGCGTTGACGAAACCGGGCGTCACCGCCGCCTCGTGGCACCAGATTGCGCGCTGCAAGAGCTCCGAGGCGAGCTCAACCTGAGGCGCAATCAGGGAGGCAATCAGCGACCCTCCGAGGCGCAATCAGGGAGGCAATCAGCGACCCTCTGAGGCGCAATCAGGGAGGCAATCAGCGACCCTCCGAGGCGCAATCAGGGAGGCAATCAGCGACCCTCCGAGAGGCCATCCGTGGCAATCAGGGAGGCAATCAGCGACCCTCCGAGAGGCCATCCGTGGCAATCAGGGAGGCAATCAGCGACCCTCCGAGAGGCCATCAGCGACCCCTCGACCCCTCACCTGGCCCGTATGCGTCGCGACGTCATGGAGCTGCAGGAGCGCCCCGATGTGGCAGGGTTCGTGATGAAGGAGCTCCATCAGCATGTTTGGGTCCGCCGAGGCGAGCACGAGTGATTCGAGAGTCCGCTGGAGTCGCACGTACTCATCCGACCAGACGAACTCGAAGAGCTTCGAATCTCCCAGCGCTCGGCTTTCCATTTTGAGAAGGCCGTGGGGTCGACCCCACTCGGGCTTGGGTGTGACGAGGAGCACGCGCCGAGGAGCGGGCGGGCCGCGCGCGCCCCTTGCCGCCGCGCTCGCGGCAAGGCCCTCCCGCTGCACCGCACGCACCGCCTTCCCGCCAAATCTCCGCTTGAGCTCCCCGTCGGCGTCCACAGCGCCCGCCGACACGATCCAAACGGCCGCGATCGCCGCCGCACGCGAGCCGGCCGAGTTCGATGCGACAGCCTCTTCCAGCACCGCGCGCTCGTCGTCGTCGTCGTCGGGCTCACCCACAGCACCAGCCGACGACGGCTTGCTGCTGCTGCTGTTCTTCTTCTTCTTCTTCTTCTTCTTCGTAGCCTTCGCCTGAGGCGGCTGGCCATCCTCGTCCTCCAAATCGTCGTCCTCGCCCTCTGCTGGTGCGGCTCCCGGATGCGCACCGTCGTCCTCTGCCTCTGCATGCGCGGCGGCCAACGGCAGCGCCTCCTCCTCACTATCGTTGTCGTCATCATCACCCTCCACGGGAAGCTGAAACGCCGGGCGGATTGGTTTCTTAGGAGCATCGTAATCGTCATCTGACGAGTCTGGATGTTCCTGCGCGCGCTGGCTCAGCACGCGAGCCACGTGACGCGCCGACATTTCCTTGTCACGGTGCTGTGTTTCGTTGCGTGCTTGCACTGATAATTGCAAGTTCCAGACTGTTTAGGAATCCTATGAATGTGAACAAGTGCCCGTGTCTAAACACAACATCGCGCCACTATAGAATCAGGGTACCTTGCATGCAAATGAGGTTTTGCAAGTCAAGGGTTTGTCGGCTGGAATCCTGTCGGCAAGTCGGTCGGTTTATGCACGTATTTCCTTTCCGTAGGACCGTGTGTCTGCTTCAGCCACGCTGTAGCCACGCTGCCACCCGCGCACGCACCTCTACGGGCCGAGTGATCCAAAATCGGAACGGAGCGGAAGCTGATGCAGCACCATCAGAGCAACAAGGTGGTGACCTTCTTCACGGGCTGGTACAAGTCGGATGTCGCCGAGCGCGGTCGACCGTTGCGCAGCCAGCTGATCGATGCTCTGGGCTCCGACGTGGCACTTGTGCTCTCTCATTTTGCCATGGACGAATGTGCAACTGTTGAAGACCGGAGAGCTTGCGTTCGCGTGCGTTTCAGTGGGCTGGAGCCAATCTCGTTCGTGGCCTCCGAGCGTATGCGAACGGTCGTGGAGCTGACTGCGATGCTTGAGGCGCTGGCCATCTGGCCTGCCGTGCTCGGGCAGATATCGACGTGGTGCACCCGCAACGCGACATGGAGCCCGTCATCCTCGCCACCCAATGTGTCGCCATATGTATGCAAGGGGGCGCGCAACTCGGCATTGTCGCCTGTACTAGGCGATGGTCCGAGAGCCAACCAGCGCACCAGCGTGCTCCTGGAGCTCGTCTCCCAGCAGCGTTGCCTCGCAGCGCTCAGACAAATGGAGAGCGATCGTGGGGTCCCCTACGAGACAGTCATCTTCTCGCGCCTCGAGTTCACCTGGCTGAAGCCGCACCCGCCGCTCGAGCTCTTGCAACCCCGTGCATGCATTTGGATCCCGCTTGGCGAGGATTACGTTGGGGAGGATCACGATTACGTTGGGCTCAACGATCGCCACGCTGTCATGGAGCGCGATGCCGCCTCGGCCTACTTTGGTCGCCTCGAGATGGTGATGGGCAACGGCACGAATCTGCTCCTTCTTGGCCGTCATCTTGGCCGTCGCATCATCACCTGGCCGTCCGAGTCGTGGCTCCGCGATCGGCTCAAGCAGCACAACCAAAGTGTATGCCGGTTCGCTTCGACAAACTTCCTCTCGTGCTGCAGCAACGTGACCGCGGTGCACTGCTGGACGCAGAAATGCTGGCATCGTGGCCTCCCACCGGACTTTGCATGCAATGCGAGTCTTTCGGAAGGCAGTTCTCCGGCTGGTGCATGGCCACTGAAAGGAGGGTGCGTGGCCTCGAGGCTGCATGGCAAGTACCCCGAAGAACTCGAGCTTGCCCTACAGCACCATGTGGCACTAGGCATGCGCGGGTCGAGGTACATCAACCCCTCGATGGAGAATCGGGTTGATGAGCTCGAAGATAGCGCCACGGGCAATGACACCAAGATACCTCTCGGGAGCCACATGATCGCTGTGTTTCGGCCCGCACGGGCTGCGAATAAATCTGCAGCCGAGAGCCTCGCCGCTGTGTGGAAGCTCGGGTCCAGAGGGGACTTGAAAGGCCGGCCCATCGCTGTTGTGGGCATCTCCGCACGGCCGGGCGCGCTGCAGCCATTCGTGCGTGCAGTCCACCCCATCCATCCGAGTCGCGTCAACGATCCTCGACCAAAGGATCTCTGCAGCGAGGGTATGTTCATTGCATATCGATACGGGGTCCTCAGATGTACAGTATCGACGCTGATTCGGTGGGACTTGCAAGAATGATGGCCGATGCATGTCGATATCCCTTAGATATCCCTAAGCATGTGTGGATGGAAGCCGCGGCGGCGGCGCCACGGCTTTTTGCAGGCCTCCGCAATCTTCGCGCGACGCTCGCGACCCTGTGGGAGGCCTGCGCAACCCTGGAGGGCAGCCATTGCTGACGGCATGGACATCTACACGGGAGGCTGGGGAAGTACAAAAGGCACCGCACGTAGGCACGGCATCCAAGAGCTACACGCAACGCATGCGGCAAACAAGAGCTGTTTGTAACGGTGACGACAGGAGAAGCGAGAGTACCTCCTCACTGCACGACACTCGCGCGCGAAACTGAGGCGCGGCGTAGGGGAAGCAGGCGTGCCGGCTGTGTCCGGCTGTGGTGAGAGTGTCAGATTACGTGCCAACGTGTGGTTTCAATGGTGTGTCTGTGTCCCTTTTCGGACGTTAGGTATAGGGCCAAGGTAGGTACATGTAGGTGGTGTAGGAGGTATAGCGCGTCGGGCCGTCGGCTGTACCCGACCGTAGTGTGAGCGGACAGGAGTCGTCCCCACATGCATCGTGGGGAGGGGGCAGGGCGACGGGCATCGCATTGTAGGCAAAGTCATCTCCCCACGGCACGATCGATGAGAAGGCGAATGAGAAGAGAGGACAAATGGTTTAAATGGACTTAATGGACGAAAACAGGCTAAACTGGGGTGGGGCACAGCGACTCATCGGTGGGATGCATCACGGGTTAGGCTTCGCATCCCACCGTGCTGCCTATAGCTGCCTACAGCGAAGAGGTGCCCCGACGCCTCAGGTTCCAGCTCGGCCTCGAGGAGGCTGCCTCGTGCTCTCTGCTCTGTATGTGCTCATCAAGAGGCGCAAGGGCATGTTGCCAGCCGCCAAGCCCCCAATCCCGCCAAGCGTCCAAGCCGCAAAGAATAAATCATTCAAGGTCTAGAAGGACGCGGAGCACAACTTGAGGTTCAGGCAGGCGTTGCGCAGAGGTGGAGGGGTTGGGCGAGAGAGCGCAGTGAGCGTTGGGACGAAGCAGGTCCACCCTGGCGACGTGGACAGGTGACGTGGCAAGGTCCACCTTGGTGAAGCGCGCTGGGGGCCGCGGGTGGTGGGGCGTGTTAGGGCGGGGACTTCTCTTTCCTTTTCAGGTATGTTTCTTGAAGCGAAACGTGAAGCAATGCGCCATCGGCTCGCGGCCCCGGTCGCGCGGCTTGCGTCTTCGCTCGTCGCCTTTTTCTTCGGCGAGGCTTCCGTCAACCTGCTTGTCAGTTTGAACATGCGTCCCGAGCCAGTGCAGCTGGTGTATCCCAACATCACGGTGCTCAATCCAAACCACCTGGCCCCATTCATCCCGGACTCTGAGGCGTCATGCCCGGGGGCGCTGCTGATCGTGTTGATCGTCGTGGCCTGGGTGTGCGTGATCGCCCTTAACCGCAGCACGTTGCCGGCAGCGCTGGACGCAGCGTCAGTCTTCGCGCTCGGCCAGACTCTCAACGGCATGCTCACGGCCTGGTTCAAGCGTTATTGTGGCTACTTCCGTCCAAACTACTTGGACGGGTGCGGCTGGAGCTCTACGGCCGGCGAGTGCACGCGCCAGTTCTTGGAGGGTAGGCACAGCTTCCCATCGGGCCACGCGTCGAGCAGTGCATGCGCCGCAACCCTGCTCACGCTCACGCTACTCAGCAGGCTGCGTGACAGAGGTGCGGGATGGGAGGATGTGGCGCTTCGCCTGCTGGCGCCGCTGCCGCTCGCTGTCGCGGGCTGGGTGGCAGCATCGCGGGTGCACGATAACTGGCATCATCCTGCCGACGTGGCCTTCGGCTCCGCACTGGGCGCCGCGTGCGCCGCTCTGATCTGCACGCTCGCGACGGCACCACGCCCGATCCTCTCGCTCACGACGGCGCGTAGTCACAGGGAGCTCGCACATCAGGACGGGCAGGACGGTCTTTAAGGCCATCATTCTCGTCTCGAGAGACAGGTTGCGCGCGGTGGGCGCGGGACGACGGCCACAAACCAGACACGCACGACGCAGCATGCAGACAGTCACGCAGTGGAGGGCGTCTCGATCCACACGTGTCAGCACTAATACAGTTTTCGGACACGACGCGCATCTACAACATACGAATGTACTGCACGGGCCGCTGCGAACGCTCAACGGACAACGCGGCCGCAAATGAATAGCCCCCCGGGAGCGAGCGTCAGTACTTGTCTCCGTGCTATGTGTTTTCGGACCGGGGGGAGCGGAGCGAGCCGTAATGCGAGACGGTGACTCCCCCTTATCCCCCTTCCAAGCTATTTTTACGGGAGAGCCGTCCGTCGAGGGTTAGTACTCACACACCCACCCCTTTCCGACGTATAGTTACGGGAGGTCGAGACGGTGGCGGAGCCGTCCGTCGAGACGGTGTAGGGCCAAGCTATTTGTAAGCCGTCCGTCAGATTAAGGGGGCGAAGGTATACGAAGGGCCTCCGTTATTATTAATCTAAAAAATTCGCTATGACTCAATCTCCTCAATCTCCGAGACTGGCAGCTGCAGCGTCGTCACGCCGTTGCATGTCGAGGAGGGCCACGCGCGCTCTCCTCAACGCAGCGCCATACCGGGCGAGGTCGACATCGTCCATGTAACCATTCGACTCGAGCCACAGCAGCGCACGCGGGTGCTGGTGCAAATCCGCCTCAATCTTCTCCCGCGATCAATATCCTCGCACCTGCCCACTTGCACATAGAACTGGCCCGTGGTAAACAACGCGCGCACGTCGAGAATCACCGGACGACCAGCCGGAATGCGATCGCCTTGGTTCTGGTTGATCGAGTCATCGTCGCAGCCCTTGAAGGGCAGCTGCATGGCGTACACCTGCGACTGACGAGGCCCCCCGTGATGGCGCAAGTCCGTCCCGCGTATGATGCCCGTGTAGAGCTGGAAATACTCACCCGTCAGAAGGACGGTCGGATGCGTCGGCTCAGAGATGACCTCCATGGTCACCACGAAATCCGGCAGGTGGCTCGGGGTGGAGGACAACGGATTGGGCGGATGTATGACGACGCTCACGCAGCGCAACAGGTCATAGGCCTTGACGTGCTCGATCATGGCGTCCACGCCAAACTCCATCGACACTGTCGTGGTGCGCATCGCGTAGTACAAGAGGCCGGGAATGAGATACAGGTCAAACGTCACATTCCGTAATAGGGCTTGCATCTCCGCCTCGGAATAGATGACGCTCTTCGTGTCCGGGTGGAAGGCCTGCACACGCAGGTAATCCACATTCTCTCGAAGCCTCTCATTCTGGGACAAGTAGTTGCGCACACGCGTCAAGAACATCTCCTGTGCCCCGCGATGCGTCGGCATCACACCTGGAGTGCCGTCCGGCACAAGCTCGATGCCGTGCAACGTGGCTGACCTCGACGGCATGGCCGTCTCAGCCGTGCGCTCCGCGTGACCTCGCTCGATCGCCGCCGTGATGAAAGCGCGCACCTCGGCGCTCAGGAACCCGTGCTCGATATCACGGACAATGAGATGATGCCTAGGGTTCTGCTGACGCTCGTTCTCCTTGAAGCGGACGCGCATGAGAGAATTTAGAGCCTCGCAGTCGAAGAAGAGGTCATCGAACAAGTGCAGGTTGCCCATAGGACGGCCGATGGCATCCATGCCCGCCGGCATGGCGGCGAGCTGTGTCACTGCCGCCGTCACGAGGAGCCTCTGGCCGCCGAATGGCGCGTTTGCATCGATGGTCCCCGCACGGCCCTCATGCTCCGCCGCAAACGTGCGCATCACGTGATCCAGCAGCCACGAAATGGTGGAGTTCTCATTGTTGACCTCCTCCCAGATCTGGACCTCGAATTCAAACGCTGCAAAGGCTCGGGCCGCAAGTGCGTACTTTCGACTGTCTGCGTCGCGCACGTCTGCGCACTGGCCACGCCTGATGAACCGCACAATCTCCTGCACCGAGGCCTTCGTTCGTAGAGGCCGAAAGTCTTCGGGCCACATGAGCTGCTCGTAGCGTGTGTGTACGTCGAAGAAGTCGGACACGTGCATGGACCGCAGCAAGCGCTTGATGCGCTTTGCGTTCCGACGGGTGAACGTCGAGACCAAACAGCGCGCGTGCGCCCTGCCTGCGTGACGGGCTAACTTGACAATCCCGTACGCCTTTGCCAGGGCGCACATCGTCTTGCCTGTGCCAGAGCCACCTACGATCACAACCTGAAGGTCGTCCATAGTCAGGAAGTGACGCTGCCGAGCATTGCGGCCCTGAAACCCTTCCAGCGCGTTCGGTGGTGCGTGTACTTCGTCGCGAGTGCGATGATAGTCACGCGTGAGCGCGGCCGGACCACCCATCGGGGATTGGTTCACCAGCGACGAGCCGCGGTGCCGCTTGTTGCGCGCCGAGGCCTGCAGGAGCGCCACCCCCACAGCCACAGCGTTAACCCCGAAGCGGCCATGGCGCACATGGACCATCCCCGTGTCAGCATTGTACCCCACAAATTGCACGACCTGATTGTCCAGAATGTTCACGCTCGGCGGACCGTGCGTGCGCGCGACGACATGGAGGGTGAGGTCGGGCTCATCATACGGAGCAAAGTCCACGTAGTGCTGGACTGGATGATGAAAGGATCCCGCCAAACTGCCTGCTTCCCACTCCAGCCGGACCTCGAGATTCTTGGCTTCGAGTTCGAGACGCTCGTTCTGGTCACCCGCCAGGCGAATGAAGAACACTATCGGATGGCCATGCTGTGCCGGTCGGCGCATCGTCATAACACACGCCTCTCGCAAGTTGAGCTCGGGTCTCATGACATGGCCCACGACCTGCGACAGTGGAATCATGTGAGCAGGCGGCGCATGCGCGTGGGCTGCATCACACAGTCACGCACCCTTGCCATTGAAGCGAAAACTGTGGCCGTGGGCACGTACAGGACGCTCACCCACCGGCTCGTTGCGGCGACGTCACGCACCCCTCGCCGCGCGGACATGAAAGCACTTCAACAGACGAAAGAAGGCAAGCCGCCCAAAAGTCCAGGATTTGGAATTGCATGCACAACAATCAACATGTTGAGAAACCATCATTTGGTCTGATTACCAGAGGGCCCGAACATATAGGGACCGGTCCCTCCATCTCCGCCACCACCAACTCCGCCGCCGCCGTCGCCGCCGCCGCCACCGTCTCCGCCACCACCAACTCCGCCGCCGCCGTCGCCACCGCCTCCACCGTCGCCGCCCCAACCATCGACGCCGCCGCCGTCTCCTCCGCCGACTACGACCCCACCATCTCCGCCGCAGCCATCGCCCCTGCCGTCGCCTCCGCCCACGCCACCGCCACCCTGTCCGCCGCCTACATCGCCACCTCAATCGCCTCCGTGATCGCCAATCGCCTCCCCCAACCACGACTCCACGGTCGCCTGCTCCCTCGCCGCCCCCACCATCTGCGATGCCTCAATCGACACCCTCGCCGCCGCCTCCATCAGCACCGACCTCGCCACCGCCACCTACATCACCGCCGCCGTCGTCACCGACGCAGGCCCCGCCACCTTCGCCACCGCCACCCTCTTCGTCACCGTCACCGCCACCCTCGCCGCCACCGCCACCCTCGCCGCCACATCGACGAGGCCATCGCCGCCGCCATCGCCGCCGCCGTCGCCTCCACCATCTCCGCCGACGTCGCCGCCCCCGCCCTTTCCGCCGCCGCCATCCCGATCAACACCACCATGACCGTCGCCGCCATCACCGCCGCCCTCGCCGCCGCCCTCGCCGCCCTCGCCGCCGCCTCCATGAGCACCGCCCTCGCCACCGACCTCGCCCCCGCCATCGCCACCTACAACACCGCAGCCGTCGTCCCCGACGCCGGCACCGCCACCTTCGCCACCGCCATCCTCTTCGACACCTTCGCCGACGCCGTCGCGTCACCGCCACCCTCGCCGCCACCTCGCCGCCACTGCCAACCTCGCCGCCACATCGCCGAGGCCATCCCCGCCGCCATCGCCGCCGCCGTAGCCTCCACCATCTCCGCCGACGTCGTCCCCCCCGCCCTTTCCGCCGCCGCCAACCCGATCAACCCCACCATGACCGCCGCCGCCGTCACCGCCGCCCTCGCCGCCGCCCTCGACGCCGCCCTCGCCGCCCTCGCCGCCGCGCTCGCCTCCGCGCTCGCCCCAGCTCGACCAGCAGCGCCAACAGCTCGACCATCAGCGCCGCGTTCTTTCTCAGGCCCTCCAATTTCCTCGCAAGCGCCGCCGGCGCGCATGACGATCCACTCAAATCGAGCGTCGCAGGCAGAGACGACGGTGACATGAGCACGCCCGCCGCCAAGCCGCTCATCGAGAAGAATTCGCTTCAGCTCGCCCACGGTCAACACCGTTTCCTTGATTACGGCTCGCCCTTGAGCCTCACCCAGGCAGAGATCACCCAGCCTAGGCAGACGCCCAGCCGTGGACGGCCGCCGATGAGACGCGCCGCCTCGGCCGCGCTTCACGAGCCGCTCAGATCGAGCGTCGAAAGGCCGAAGCTTGGACGGAGGCACGCGCAATATGGTGAGCTTGTAAGCTGGCACCGTCGACACCTACTGTCGTCGGCCCTACCCTTACGCGCTGGGCGTTGTCGTGGGAGTTGCCGCGGCCATTTTGGCGCTCAGGCCACTCGCGGCGACTATATCGTTGAGGGGCACCGCCGCCGCCACCCGTGACGGAGCCGAGAGCGAGGGCAGCGCGATCACACGCCCGTGCGCGTCGTGGATCGGAATCATCAGCCGCGCGCGGAACCGGTCGTAGCTGCCGGTGTCGATGATCGGCCCGGCCTGCGTGCACGCGTACGCGACACGTTTGGCTGGCTAGCGAGGTACTTAGCGAGGACCTTGCCACCGGGCTGTGAAGCCGAGGTCGAAGCGCTCGGCAAGCGCGTTGTCGATGCCGCGCGAGTGCATCTGTTCCGCGCACAGCGCCGCGTCACTTCAGGCCAATGCGGCCGTGCCCACACGCGAGAGCACAGTCCCAAGCAGACCGCTTCTTATCGCCATCCCACCAAACCTGGACCCGAGAGCCGAGTGGCGGCGGCGCATGCACCTGATGAGGGACGCCATCAGGGGCAATCAGTGGCGATCACCTGCCGCCTGGCGGCGCATGCACCTGCGTCGTCGCGGGCCGCTCCTGCTCGTCGCGGGCGGCGCATGCACCTGCGTCGTCGCGGGCCGCTCCTGCTCGTCGCGGGCGGCGCATGCACCTGCGTCGTCGCGGGCCACGCATGCGGGCTCCCCACAAGCGGCTAGGATCTCCCGCAGCCACTGTTCGAGCAGCTGCACGTCGAGCGCTCCTTGGGGCTCCGCCATCGGGAAGATGGTCAGCGTGCCAGCATCCGTGCCGCTGCTGCCATCCACCTCGCTGCCCGCCAGCCGGCGCGCCGCCGCCGCCTCCGCGTCCAGCGCCCACACAAAGCGATGCCCACCGTATCCATCTAAGTGCTCAGGCCGCTCGGGCAGTGCCGCGCGGATGTGCCTGTGCTCCGGGATGCGCGATTCGGCGGCACGCTCTCGTCGGGCCGCACGAGCAAGTCCGCGGGCATGGCCGCCGTGCTCAGGAGCGTCGCACGGTCGCACTGCAGGGTTCCCAGTGCCGCCACGGATCATGACGCACGGTGGACATTGTGGCGTCGGGAGCGACGAGAGCTTCTGCCTTGATCGCGCCGCAGTTGCCACCCTCCGCTGGTCATTGGCGGGCCGATGGACACGCCATGTCGGTGGCAGGGGCCACACGTGCACCGCTGCCGCTGCCGCCGCTGCCACTGACGCCGCTGCCGCCAACAGTCCGCAGCGCTGGATGCGGCTGCAGCTCGAAGCGCACGCTCCTAACCTCGATGCCAACGCCCGTCTCCAAGATGGGTACACACCGCTGGCTCGGGCGCAAGCGAGCGCACTGCCACCGGCTGACCAGCCACGCGCCGCTGCGCGCGAGCGCCAACACAGAGCTCGAGATGTCGATCTCAATGCTGTTGAGCAGCGCTTCAATCAACACGTCAAGCAACCGCACGACCGGACGCTGCGGCGCCGATGCGTTCGAGCGGCCCTTGGCAGAGCCCATGGGCGCCTCCGCAGTGGTGGCGCCTGTGGCGGGCGTGGCGGTTGTGGCGGGCGTGGCGGCTGTGGCGGCGGCGGCAGAACACGCGGGCCCGAGGGAAGGGTTGTCAGTTCAATAGGGTGGACTCCATTGCTTTTGCTGTCGTTGCGAGGGTGTGAAACGGCTGTGAATGGAAAAAGATAGTTGCTATCGTTTGCGCCTGCCGCGAGCGCGAGCGTGTGTGTGTGGCTTCACAGTTTTCGTTTTACCGGTACGTTTACCGGTACCAGCTCCGCGAAAGTGCATGTCGCACGGCCGGCTTGCGACGACGACCGGCGCCCAGGTGATTCCAAGCCGACTCCGTTCGGCTCACAAGGCGTCAGCATCCAAAGCAGGTGTGGCATACAATTTTGGATTGGGTAATACATAAATGGAGGCAGATGGAGCACTCAAACCAAGCCTGTGTCCTGTTGAGCGGCTCCTTGCGACGACGACCGGCGAGAACCGTCTGCTAAGCCGACTCCGTTCGGCGCTCAAGGCGTCAGCATCCACAGCAGGTGGGGCATCCAATTCAGGATTGAATACTACTTCAATGGATGCAAGTGAAGCACTACAAGGTAGTCTGTGCCCTGCTGAGCGCTTGGAAACAATGGACCAGCAGCCAGATGTAGCCCCTTGCGAGAGCCTCGCCTGTATGCGACGCGACCGTACGTGAGACTCGTCAGCGACCAGCATGTGAGACAAGCTTGTTTGATCACAGTATGTGTCAGCAGTCTGTGATCAGTATGAGTGCTCCTCATCCTTACTCGCGATTACCACGCGCACACAAGAGACACTAGCGTAACAATGGACGAGCGGGGTAACCGAACGTACAAGGTCATGAGCCTCCCGAGGTCCCCACAATCAACGTACAAGGTCATGAGCCTCCCGAGGTCCCCACAATCCCCCGGTGTGCCTCTGTACGCATGCAATAACACACGTTGGACAGGCAGCCGGTCTCTCACACCATGCCCACACAAGAAGAGGACGAGATCACCTACAACGTCATGCGCCTCACCCCCCTTTTCCGCACGCGCTCCGCCTACGCTCCGCCTCACCTTGAGGCAAGCCAGAGCTGCTCGTGCATGGCCTGCCACTGCTCCTCGAGGTCGTCGACGGACGGCGGGAGGGTGCGAGCATCCCCGTCATCTGCCGCGCCGACGACCGTCGCGCCATCGTACATGCTATGGTACTCATCGTCATGCACCACATCGGCCTCCGCGCTCGTCGACCCCGAGCTCCCCGCCGCCCCAAGGGCGTCGAGCCCACGCACGTGCGTCACGAGCACGGGCAGCGACACCGTGGGCGGCGGCTCGGGAGCGAACGTCCTGCCACCGCCGAGGGCCGCGAGCAGCGGTTCGACGAGCCCCCAATCCAATTTGCCG
>Ga0210246_100402_pt1 | contig 39005 bp, 21 predicted proteins | sample ChrtobMetaP3_8mM_FD_155469 | JGI IMG/M metagenome (GOLD analysis project Ga0210246, IMG submission 155469) | Chrysochromulina tobin associated microbial communities from unialgal haptophyte culture, Seattle, Washington, United States - P3_8mM | ecosystem: Host-associated > Algae > Haptophytes >...
GGCGAGGGCGGCGGCGGCGAGGGCGGCGGCGGCGGCGGCGGCGAGGGCGGCGGCGGCGGCGGCGGCGGCGGCGGCGGCGAGGGCGGCGAGGGCGGCGGCGCTCAATCAATGCATGCTTGGTCATCAGAGGCGCAATCATGATAGCAGCGAAGGCACAGTGGTGCGCACCTCTTGCATTCTCTCCTGCTCTTTTACTTCTTGGGAGTGCGCCTTGAGGAATATGTGCTGGGTGAGGCGCACCAGCAGCTCTCTCTTGGTCCCGCACTTGCTTAGCTCGTGAGACTCCAGCTCAGCCTCAAGCTGGGCTTTCGTGAGGTTGCCTCTCCTGATGCTTTCCATAGCAATCGGGTCAGAAGAAGCATCCTCCTCCAGCTCCACATTAGCGCGAGCAGCAGCCTGTGCCGCTGCTCCTAGAGCTGCCTCTTGCGCTGCTGCTGCCTCCTGAAGCTCCTCCTGGCGCGCCTCCTGCTGCGCCTCTTCCGTCCGCCCGGTCAGGGCCGATCCGATCATCTCACCAGCGGGCACGGCGTCCATGGCCTCTGCCAGGGCGCCGTGCTTTTCGACTGCCATTTTGTTCGAGCCTGGTGCGCGAGCAAACCTGCCGTACTTGCAGAATCTGCGCTGTGAGTTTTGACCACGGATGGCAAGGTTACCTACGGTTCTAGATATGCGCCACTGCTTTGCCGGGATCTTGTCGACCTTGGAAAGAGCCCTCTGCATTGCCTCTCGGTTTGCCGGATCCTCGGCAAAGACCTCGAAGGGAGTTTCGAGCGGCAACCTGTGCTTGACCTGCTCGCCTCGCCGCGGCTTGACGACGCGCCTAAGCTCATCGCTCAGATGGAGGGAGAAATTCATGCCTGACGCAGCGCGTTTGCCGATGGCATTCCAGGCCGGCCTCAAAGTTGCCCGCAGCTCGCGCGCCCACTTTGAGCCTGCATGGAATTTCTTCTCCTTCACCTTGCGATTTGGCCCTGCTGCAGCCCCTGCTAGAGCACAAGGGGCAAGGGAGGGGAGCCTTCAGTCAGTCATGGCACACTCGCCGCCGCTGCCGGCCTCACACAGCTGCGGCAAGACCAAACACACGAAGAAGTCGAACCTGCTCATCGCGTCTCAACTTCAGGGTTGATCGTATGCCGTGGCAGTGGAGGCGGAGGCTGGGCGGCAGCAAGGGCGGCAACATGGCAAGGAAAGCAATCAGTAGTCATCAGTAGCAATCAACAGTCATAAGTGCACCTTCAGCGTCATCATCATCATCATCGCACGACTGTCGCAGCAGCGACAATCGTGCAATCTCTTTTTCTTGCCGCTTGATGTGCACGACGAGGTTCGAGACGAGCGAATCCACATCGCTGGCTGGAATGAGTCGCCGATCTAGTACATCTACGAGAATAGAGCTGAGTGACGATTTATCGGAATCGCAGGTTCGCTTGGCATACTCCTTGCTGACCTGCAGGCGCTGCCACGTTAGCCGCACATTTTGCGTTTTCGACACGAAGCCCTCGGGTTGCGGCCCAGGGATTGTAAGCACTGGTCGCATGCCTGAACACGTACGATCATCGATCGTGTATTGAAAGCGCTCCCACTTATCCACCAGGCCCAATTCCTCAAAGATCTCGGGAAGCTCGAGTGATCGCTTGGTCGTCTTTTTGCGCCCGGCTGGCGTTCGCGTCGGGGCAGGCGTGGGCGCGGGCGCGGGCATCGGGGCGGGCGTCGCCGCGGGCAACGGCGCGGGCGTCGGGGCCGGCATCTGCGCCAGCAACAGCGCCGGCATCGGGGCTGGCATCGGGGCGGGTGTGGGCGTCGCCGCGGGCGTCGCCGCGGGCATCGGCGCGGGCGTCGGCGCGGGCGTCGGGGCGGGCATCGGGGCGGGCATCGGGGCGGGCATCGGGGCGGGCATCGGGGCGGGCGTCGGGGCGTGCATTGGCACTGCAGGCTCTTCCTCCTCTTGTTCCTCGTGCTCCTCGAGGATGTTGCCGAGGCCGAGGCACACAGAAAGCGTCACATGCTGTGCAGCACGCGCTGTGGCACCCCGCTCAGCAGCCAGCTTCGCCCCAGCATGGAACTCCGGGAACTTGGCCTGCAGCATTACGCAGCCCTCTCCAGGGTCGTCTTCTTTCGTCCACGGGACCTGGCGTCGACGCCCTCGAACGGTGTGCGATCCCTTGGGCCTCGTCCACTGGGTGCACTCGAGTCTCTCGGTGTACATGTGCATGGCCGCCTCGGCTCCGACATTGAGGCACTGAAGTCGGATGTTGAGCAAGGGCCACCCGAGTCCCGTGATCTTGTCCATGTAGGCCTCAATCATCGCATACCCGAGGTAGGTTCGCGTGCCCTGCTCTGACTCCGCGACGACCAGCTCCTCGAGGAAGTGCTCGTGGTCAGTCAGGAGGAACTTGAGCCACCCAAGGAGACGCCCTCCACGGGTGGCGAGCACGTAGACCACATTCATCTGGCAGGCAAGGGCGCCTCGTCGCGCCCGCGTCGCATACCAGGCAGCTTCACAAATCTTGAGCCCGTCCTCATCAAGCTCGGCCGTTGCGTCATTGAGCCGGAGGCGCTTGCACGCACGCTTCGCCAACTCGAGCAGCTCGATCGCGCGCGTCTGGATGCGCGGGCTCCCGTCGCGAAAAACATCGGCCAAGCTAGGGAAGACGGGGAGCACTGCGATGTCGAGCGAGGGGGCAGCCTGCTGCATGCGAGGTACGCCATCAAGATGATCCTGCGCGGATGGCGGTAACGCTAACGGCGGCACGCTCAGCGGTAGGCGCGGCGGCACGGCTGTAGAGTCCGGCGCGCCTAACAACTGAGGACGGGACGGCTCAAAAGCGCAAGTGTGAGCACGGAGGTGCGTGCGGTCACGGGCGATGGGCCTTGTGCGTGCGTGCGGAGAGCTGGCACGTACCCCTTCCACCCATTCCATGTCGACGTTATAGTGCACGTTGTCGGCGGCACCCATGGTAGTGGTGGCCTGGACGGTAGCACCCTGAGCAGCTGGTGCGGGCGGCGTGGCGGGCGGCGGCGCGGGCGGCGACCCCCCAGGTAGTGGATTGACGTGAGCGCGTGTGCTGCCAGTCGCGCCCGTGAGCCACGACTCGCTTGACATCCAAGTGAATCCGCTACGAACTGCGGTCATGAGCGGGCGGACACGCTTTACGTTTTTCGGCGCCGCTTTGGGGATGGCACCGTTCACGTCCATGAGGAGCCGATAATGAAAAAGCCAGTGGACAGAAATCACCAGAGAGCGCAGTTCCCGCCCACATTATGGCATTTCTTGGCCCGGAAAACGCGTAGATCTGGTAGCGCAGCGTGTGCGTCATGTAAGTCATGAGCAGCTTGAAAAGCCGATGCAACCAGAGATTCGGAAACCCCCGTCGCGGGCGCGCTCGCGAGTGCCTGCACCCGAGCTCGCGTCCTGAGACCCTATCCGGAAGCACGGGGGAAAACAGCCTGTGGCACAAAAGTGACCTTCATTACAGTGGAAACGACCCGAGAACGGTAGGGTTCGGGAATGCTGCGCTCCGTACTCGAGGGTCGCGGCCGGTTCGGGCCAGGTTACAACGTAGGGGGGAGTCACGCGTTCAGTCCTTCTTCTTACGCGCGGGTGGTTTACTATCTGCGAGCCCACCCACCGCTGTGGGCTTGCCCTTCAGCAGCCGCTCCTCGGCAGCGTCGAGGAACCATACGTGATCGACGATCTGCATGTTCTCCGCCTCTGCCTGGAAAAGCTTGCCCATGTCTGGCACCTGGCCCGGCTGCTGCGCGCCCATGCCCATCTGCGCTTGCATCATGGCGGTGTCGTCCATCACCGCGCCCGCCATCGTGATCGAGTACAGTCCACGCATGCCGAACATGACCAGAAAGTACCACGACATCGAGGTGACATATGACGTGTCGAGTGTCGTGAGCGAGATGCCGCGCTGCAGCATGCCCTTGAACGAGGGCGTGAGCGGGAAGGGGATCTTGCCCAGCACGAAGCCCGAGAAGAAGTAGTTGACGATGCCCATCATCGCCATCTGCGGCACCATCATCGCCATGTTGCCCTGCATCATGTTCATCATCATATTGGGATCCTGCATCGCCGCCATCGGGTTGGGCGCCTCCATCTTCTGCATGAGGACGCCCGTGTCCTTATTGCAGTAATAGTGGCGCCGCGCTGAGAAGGAGGCCTGCGGAATGAACGAGGCGTTCGCGCGTAGCCGCCGCGCGCGCATCAGCATGTTGTTGTGCTTCACCTGCTCCACGTTCGGCGGCACAGCTTTGTGCATCAACTTTGTGACGTTGGTGCGTAGGACGCCCATGAGGTACATGATGACCACGAGAGGAATGAGTACCCAATCTCGGATCGCCGGATCGAGCTGCGAAGGGGAAACGACGTCGGTACGTGTGAGCGCGCGAGCTGACGCTACCGTGCGCGTAATGTGCTGGCACAGTGTGGGAGGCTAGTATGCTGGCGCAGGGATGCTGACGCGCACGCCGTTGCGCTAGCATGCGCGCGTGCCGGGGCGATGTGCACCATCAATTCTGCATGAGGCGACATCAAGACGGCAAAAAAGACATGGGAGTGAGGAGGAGACGCGACTGTTCACACAGACCTCGATGTTCACAGTACGTCACGCCGTAAACTTCGACGTGTAGGGCCATCAGCGTTGTCAATCAACGGCGAACATAGACGTGGTTCTCAAGCCCAGGGGGCGTCCCCAGCAGAGTCGTGGGGCGGTCTTGCGGCGTTGCGGGCTAGTCTTGCCGCCATTGCTTGCCGCGGGGGGGGGCATGTGGGGGGGGGGGGGGGGGGGGGGGGGGGGGGGGGGGGGGACGGGTTCTGGTGGGAACCGAACCCCGTTGTTGCCCTTCATTCATCTCCCTTCATTGCTAACTAAGTACATGTTCGCGTCGCTCGTGTGTATCATCACCTCACGCGTGGACCTTATCAAAAACTCGAACGCAGCCGACGCTGTAGCTCAATGTAGCTCTGAAACTGGCAAACTCGCAAGTCGTTGACGCTCAAAACACGAGCCGGGTGCGCGGCACCTGGAAAGGCGCCACCGCTGACTGCATGAGCCGGCCGTAGCTCACCTGCTCGTCATCGCAGCGCACCGCCACAAAGGCCCACTTTTCGGAGAGGAACATGAGAAGGTACGTGTGACCGACCAGCTTGACGTGTAGCGAGTCCTTACGCCACTGCGAGGGTACCGTGCCCCACGAGCCCTCGCCCAATGGGCTGCTGAGCTGCCCCGAGCTCTCGAAGCGCACGGGGCCTTGGCCGACCATGGGCCACGACCAGTCCGCGTCGGCCTTGACGATGTTGCCCGCGAGCACGTGTGAGATGAGCTCACCCGGCGTGAGAGTGGGCATCTCGTTAGTTTGTACGCCCACCTTGCCGCTGCAGCCGTGCATGCGCAGCCCCTCGCCGCCATTCCACTTGTCGAGTGCTTTGGGCTGGTTTTCGAGGTAGAATTGGGAGACCGAGACCATGCGCATCTCCTTCTCGGGGTGGTAGTTGATGTGCACAGTCACGGGCAGGTGTCGCAGTGCGTTGCCCAGCTCCGCGTCGTGCCGCATGTACTTGAAGAGCACCTTGGTGTTGAGGAAGCACAGGAAGTTCATCGCGCGGTGCGAGACGCCCGGCGAGACGTAGTGAGCATACGAGGGACGGAAGACCTCTTGGTTGTACGCGGACTGGTCCCACACATCTTCAGAGGCCATGCGCTTCGCGAGGATCTCCATCAGCCGCTTCGCCTCGTGCGTCGCCGAAAGGAAGAAGAGGCCCGAGTTGCGCGCGGCCATGCGCACAGAGCGGATGGGTGCGTTGGCCGCGGCCGCGGCGCCGCCGGCGCCCCCCCCCGGCGTGGCGAGCAGGAGGGGCACCTCATAAATGAAGCCATATCCGGAGTCCTCGTCCCAACCGTCCGACATTCCCTCCACGTCCGAGTCGCGGTAGAGCGCGGGGAACGGGTCTTGTGTGAGCACCACATCGACGTCAGTGAGGAGCACAGAGACCCCGACGGAGAGCAGCTCGGACAAGATCTGGAACTTGAGGCCCGAGGTGGCGTGGTTGTCAGTCGAGCCCGAGCGCGTGCGCAGTGGGCGCACATAGTTGGCCACGCCGCGCTTGTTCAAAAAGTCCGACGTCTGCTGGTCGATGGCGACCACCAAGAAGTTGGGCACCTTGGCCTTTTGGGCGGTCTCCACAAACTGACCGAGCATTTGCAGGATGTTCCGGTTGCACACGGCCGCCATCACCGCGCGGTCGCGGTGCACCTTGCGTACGACATCGCAGATCAGGGGCTGCTGGTCACAGTTGATCGGCCAGTTGGCATCCGATGCAGGCACGAGCATATTGAGCGCGCGCGGCGTGGCGCCCGCTACGTTTGCGATCGTCGCTCCGCTCAAGCTGCCGCCACCACTGCTGCTGCTGCTGCTGCCGGCCGCCGCCGCCGTGCGGCTGGCAGCCGTCTCGGCCTCAGTGGCGCGCTTGCACTTTGTCTGCAGCACGAGCGCCTTAGTCTGCGCCCACTGGACCGGATGGCTCATGAAAGGATCGATCAGCGTGCGCTCGAGCGACCAGAGTTGAGGTAAGCTCTTGATGCCCAGACCTGTCCAGCACGGCTCTAGGCTGGCGGCGGCGCGATGGTACAAGGCGAAGGCCGATCGCTGACGGCACTCGGCCTCGGTGCTCGGCATGCTCGTGGCATCGCGCCCGGGCAGCAGCGCCGCGGGTCGCCCAATCAAGTTGCGTCCATCGCTGCCAAGATAGGAGAGCGCAGCCCGCTCGTGCAGCCAGCACTTTTCATGCAGGATACGCAACTTGGCGCCCACACGAGGGTACCCATCGCTCGCGGGCGTGAGGAGCTCGTAGCTCAGCCCGAGCGCCTCGGCCACGCCCGACCCCCACGCGACGCCCTCCGCCGACTCCCAGCCGAGCGCGCGTCGCGCCATTTGCTCTGTGAGTGCGAGCGCCGGTCGCGTCGGCTGCAGGTACATGATCGAAGGCGAGAGCAGCGCGGCGCGCATCGTCTCGCAGTAGCGCGACCAGCCCATCGACGGGTCGTCCGCACCCATCACGTGCCCGCGCAGCATCGACTCGTCCCACCCCTCAGAGAGCGCCTCCACGTCGGAGTCGCCGTACAGCAACGGCCACGGCGCCGCCGCCAGCACCGCGTCCACGTCGGCCCAGTACACGGCGACGCCGGCCGCCAGGATCTCGCGCAGCGCCGTCCATTTGCGCGCGAGCGGAGGCTCGCTGCCGAGCAGCAGCACACCCGCGGCTGTCGTGCCGCGCGTGGCGCCAAAGCTTGCCGTGTCCATGGCCAGCACCAGAGTCGGCAGCCGCAGCGCCGCCGCCGCCTCCGTAAAGGTCGCGAGCTGCGCGAGCTGAGCGTGCGCCGCGGCCGTTACCACCAGCTGTCGCCGCTGGCCAGCCCGAATCTTGACCGGCGAGAGAGCGTAACGCAGCGCCTGGCATATGGGCGTGTCCTCCAGGCAGCCCGGCCGCGCGCCCACGCTCACTGCCGGCAAGAGCTGTAGCAGCCCGGCCCGCTCAAAATCAGGCTGCGGGGTGGCACAGCCGCTTGAAAGGCGGCCGCTCTCCCTGGATACGTCCACGTCCGAAAACGGGCGGGCGGGCGCTGACACGTTTGCGATGGGGAGGGATCGGGTGTTGGGCTCGAGCGGCGAAGAAGCGGTGTCTTTAGGCTGGACCATCGCCGCATTGGTATGCTGGGGAAGCAATGCGGCGGCACTATACTGCGGCGGTTGGGCAGGGGCATCGAGTTCAAGGGTTGCGAAGCTGGAAAGGACGAGTAGCGCCGCGAGGACACCACAAAGGCTTAGGAGTCGGGTTCCTGCCATGTTCGATGAACATGTTGTCTCAACACGACGCGAATCCAAACATACACGCACACACCTACTGGTCTTTTTACCGGGCCGGTAGTTTCACGGCACTCGGAAATCTATGCTCAATAAAAGTTGTCTTTTGTCTCACCGGACCGTGCCTAACGAGGCGGGCGACCATCGGGCGGCTAGAAGCCTAGAACTCGACCCTTGGCAGAGGGCATGGAACACCCAGCATCACGCTCGGGGAGGATTTTCCGATGAGTTTCACGGCCCGCCCCCGGGTGGGGGGGCGTCGCGCCGTAGGGCGATGGCATCGTGATGGTCCTCGTCGTGCCGATGGGTGTAGGCACTGAACGGAAATTCGAGTTCTCATCGAGAGCCTCTGGATCTTTGGGCCTCTGCCTCATCCTCCGGAAATGCGGATCCCACGAACCAGAGCGTGGCTAGGCGCCGCCTGCGCCCTGATCTGTTTGCGGCGCTGCCGTGCGCCAGAAGCGGATGGAAAATCAGCGCGTCCGATGGTAGTAATTTGGGGCATGTCCGTTGGCTTTGGTCGAACAGCGCCTCGTCGTCGTCTGCCCCGCCGGTGTCGTAACGCCCTTTCAGGTCCTTGACGCTTCCGAGCGCGTGGGTGCCGCCGAGAACCTCGAAGCCGCCGTTGGATCCGTTTGACGGATCCAGCGCAAGCGCCACGTTCGCGCCACCGTGGCGCAACAAGGATCGCCTCGCGTCCCCAACCAAAAAGCCGGCGTCCTGAAAATTCGCCGTGGGGCAACGTAACAAGACGCTTATCAGAGGCCATCAGCGGTAACATGACAGGACGCCGTAGCAAGGAGCGTCCTGTCACGTCACGTCCGGTCATCAGCGGTCATCAGAGGTCATCAGAGGTCATCAAAGGTCATCAAAGGTAATCAAAGGTCATCCAGAGGTCATCAGAGGTCATCCAGAGGTCATCAGAGGTCGACCGCCGCGCGCCGGCTCCCAGAGCACGGATCGAACCGCGGCGGAACGAGCCGGGGCGCACTTGGTGCACGCACTTGGTGCCAGGGGAAGCCCGTCCCCACCTTTGCCGGCTTGCAGCTCAGCTGGTCGGTTACGCAGCGTGGCGCGGTCAAGCCACACACGGAGGTGAGCAGCGCCAAGAGCCGTGTGTGGCTGCGCAAAGATGCGAAGGCTTGTGAAGAGGACGAGGGGCGTGTCAGCTTTCTAAGCGCGCCCGGATAAACCGCAGCCTCCCCTTTGCGGCCCGAGGCGCTCTGGACTTCGCAGTACACTCCATCCACGCTAGCACTCATCTCCAGCGACGAGGCAGTGCGCTCCAGAGCGTCTGCAGCCGCCTGAAGCTCGTCCACCTCGGTTGCACTCAGAAAAGAACGAATGTGCACCCAGCCGTGAAGCTCATAGTAGGCCCTCGCTGCCGCTTCCTCATCGGCGCTGAAGCAGGACGCTTGAATGGAGCTCAAAGGATCCGAGCTCAAAGGATTCGCGATTGCGCAAAATCGTGGGTCCAGATGACGTGCTGGCGAGAGACGCCACGGGATGTACATGTGAATTCCCTGAATCGATGTCCTCATCCCCTCCCTGACGGCGGCCGCAGAGAGAGCGAAGAGTCTGTATGGGATGTGTGAACATAGGGCGTGAAAGAGAAAGAGCGCGCGCGCGCGCGCCTCCGGAGAGGGGGTTGTCCAGAAAGCTAGAGCGCTAACATGTTTGTAAACTTCGTTGTCGCGGGCCAACCATACGGAAGCATATGGAATGTGCTCCATGGCGGAGGGGTTCCATCTTGACTTGACTTGACTCATTGACTTGACTTGACGGGACGGCAAGCACCGAAGATGTGCCATCGCGCTTCGACTGTGTGGCTCGGTGGTGTGCGGCCATGCGACGACGCGGCTGCCGTGACGACCATGATGGCGCCTTTCGAGGTTCGCAACGTCACCTTGCGTCGCAAGGGCTGGCGCAACTCGCAGACACGTGAACGGATTGGGTTTGCCCTGGTCCAGCTGGCATCCGAGGAGGCCGTTGAGGCAGCTCTGGCTCATTTCAACGGTTCGCCCATCGACGTGCGCCCGCATCGCTGGCAGCCACCATCATCGCAGCAGCACACCGACGATGAGGACCCACTCGCACCGCTGCTTGGCGAAGCGTCATCAACGGCGGCACTTGGCGAAGCGGCATCAACCGCCGCTGATGAGCCGCCTGGCATGCCGACGCTCGAGCAGCAGCTCGAGCCTCTCACCATCTCGCAGGCTAGGGTGCGGCTCCAACGATTTGGCTGCGGCTCCAACGATTTGGCCGCGGCTGAGGCGCGCGCCCAGCAGCATGGTGGCCGTGTAATGAAGAAGGCGTGCTTGATCGCGTTTCTCTGCAGGCTGCATCGCTGTGCACCCGAACGCTTTCCACGGCGGGTTTTGAGGGCAGCGGGATGTCCACTGGCTTCGTCAGTGCTCACGCCTCTGCTGACCGAACTGCGGGGCACCAAGTGGCCGCTCAAAAAGGGGAGGAACGTCGATGCGGCGCATTACCTCGTCCTCGTGCGCCGCTGAGCTCTCGATCCCCGGCCCTGAGGCTTGCGCCAAGCCTGATTGCCCCTTCAGCTGATCCAGAGCTCCGTGGCCTCACCCCGTGGCCTCAGGGGGTCCCGGCGCCCAATGTGGCGCCCAGGCTGCTAGGCCGGTACGCACGCCTGTGGGAGCTGGCGACCAAGGCGCTGTGGAGCCTCGCGCCTGCATTCGAGCCCACCTCGATTGCAGTGACGCACAACTTTGTCGGCAGCCCGCACGTGGATGTGGGCGACACGTGCGCGCAGTACTGCTTTTCGTGCGGCGACTTCGGTCGTGGCGGCGAATTGTGCATCGAGGCAAGCCCGACATCGGTCGTCTGCGTCGACACGCATGACAAGCTCGCACGAATCGACGGGCGCTTCCCGCATTGGGTGGCGGCATACGAGGGCGAGCGCTTCTCCGTCGTCTTTTACCGTCTCGAGGGTCCGGTTGAGCCTGTTGAGCGCGCAGTGCACGATGTTCCCAGCGCGCACTCTGAACACTGAAGCTCCACATAAGTCCCGCATATCGTGTAGTATGTTGATCACTAGAATCTCGTATCTCCAAATATAATTTCAAATAAGGGTCCGGCTCCGATAAGGTGCGAGAAGGATTAGTAAATAGTGCCTGGGCTGTTCACACTTGAGTGGTAGGTGTGAATGAGGGGTACCCCGAATGGTACACAAGACGATCTCAGCGGCAAACGAGCTACGGGCGCCGCCCCGAGCCCAAAGGTAACGTCCCAAACTTGTGTACCATTCGCGGAAGGCCGGAATCGAGCACTCGCACTCTCACACGGTCCTCACGGGGGCAAGAAGCTTCAACTCGCCATGCCACCCAAGACGAACAAACTGACTGACTGACGAACTGGTGACTCACTCACTCATGAAGTGGAGAACGGTCGCGCACGGAATCAACTCCATACTCCTTCCATCCTGGAGCACTTGCGCGTCCCAGCGTGATCTGCATGCTGCTCTCTTTCCGTGGTGGTTCAGTGCAGGAATTCTATCTCGTTGTTGGCGTATGGATCCGAAACCTTGGGCCGCGTTCGTTAAGTGCCACTCCTGAGTACGTCATTTTGGCGGGCATTTGCTTTCCACGTAGTGAAGCTTGCGCGACTTCTTCGTGTTGCTTGTGCAGGAACTTGAACTCGTGGAGCCTCCAAGCCGAGCTTGGTGCGTGCGCACAGTCAAGCTGGCGCTTTGACAGTGTGCGGCTTTCACCGCCAGTCGGACGCACAGAGTGGCACACGGTGTCATGCGCGCACGGCCGCTGTGCTGATGGCTGCAGGCAGCAATCAGGCGGCGGGCAAGCTGCCGGTCGCACGACACCGTCGTTACTCTGCACCGTCGTCGTCACGCGACGGCGGCGCCGAGTGGCTTCTTTTGCGTTCCCTCCGGGGGACGCGCCAACGGGCGCGTCATCCGACAGTACTGACTACGCCGCCGCCCGAAGCCGCCACCACAGCCGCCGCCGGACCTCCGCGCCAAGTGCTAGCCCCCGCCTTACCGCGCGCCCGCGCCCACCTGCCTCAGGCGCAACTGGAGGTAGGCTATCCCGCCAGCGCCGCCGGACCCGCCCTCCGGAAGTAGCTCGCAACATCGGACCGGCGGCGGCGGCCAGTCGTTAACGCAGTTCGATGGTGCCAGGCGTCCGTTGACGATAAGCGTAGATCGACCCTGAAAATTTTTCGCCTGCGGCGGGCACTTCACACTATTTACTAAAAAACACATCCGTTTCTTGCACCTTATGGGAGCCGGACCCATAAGATCAAAGATGTTGGCATTCTATCCCCTGCTCTACCATGGTTGCATTGTTACTCCGTACATCGTTGCACTCGACGCGTCTGTGCACCATGCCGGTGTCATGGCCGGTGTGCACGTGATGTTGCTCAACGACTCCAAAATCACTCACACGCATGGGTCAGCGGTCTCGGCCACGCTCCTGTTCACAACCTGAACATTGAAGCGGTTTTCGATGGTTAACGGTTCTTAACAGTTCTTCACCGGCAAATTCACGTGAACCTGAACTTTGCACCACCCGCATGGCGGTGCTCCTTCCGCTCCTCGTCGTGGCGGCCGTCGAGCATTCAGTTTTCGCCGGTTTTCGTGCTCGTCTACCGGCGCGGCTTGGCTTCAGGAGCGGAACGCCAGTCCTCGTCGCCGCTAGCACCGATGGTGCTGCCGCCGAAGCTGCGCTGCTGCGCCAAGCTGCACTCACAGACCGTGGCCTGCGTGCCTCGGCGCTCGACAAATCGCAGCTGCAGATGCTGATCCGCCGATTGGAATCTCTCGCACCGGATGCATCAGCTCTAGACTTGAATGGCGAGTGGCGGCTGGCGCTCGCACTCGGCGAGACGCCATATCGGAGCAGTCCCTTCTTCTGGGCGTTTCGGCAGGCCGCTGCAGGGGCGACGACCCCGGTCGCCGTTCCCGGCGCCGAGGTGGCCGCTGGTGACAGCTTGGCATCAGCCATCTACGGCGTCACAGACACGCTGCCTTTTTACGACATCGGCAACGTCGTGCAGCGCATCAGTGGGCTGTGCTCCGACGTCGATGGCTGCAAGATCGAGGAGGAGGACGATGAGGGCTTCACCAGTGACGGAGTGCAAGCGGCCTCGGAGCCGAACGATGGCAACAATTCGCCGCTACCCAGCCCCAGCACAGACGTGGGCTCGCTCGAATCCGTCGTGCAGCTGACCATCGGGCGCCTGTTCGGGATTTCGACGATGGAGTCGCAGATGACAACCGCCGCCGAGGTGCGCACGCTCGCGCGCACGCCTTCTGACCGTTCGGGCGTCGTCGAGGTGGAGCTGCAGATCCAGACCACCGCCGCGAAGCAGTCGACGATCGCGAGCGTGCTGCCCGCGCTCGAAGACGCTCTCAAGTTCCCCTCCGGCGCCGCTCTCGAGTTGATCAAGAAGCGCAGTAGCTTCGTACGGCTGCGCACCACATATGTTTCTGACACGCTGCGCATCTCGCGCCCAGTGCTCGAGGGGGTCGCCAATGCCGACGCCGTCTTTGTCTACTCGCGCATGTGAGGCTGGCATGCTGTGTATGCCCGCTGTGAAGCATAGTGTCATGGGCCGTATCACGCGAGGCGACCGGTCTCTCTGGGTCTGCCGCGCCGCCGCGGGTCCGGCGGTCGCGGTGCGGCTTATGCGGACAGCAGGGGTGCTGTGTGTGCGGTCGTGCTGGTGTCGAAGGAACACTAGATACTTCTCAACTAGTATAAAGTTTTCCATTAGTCAATGCGCGCGACGACTGTGTGCTCGGGTGTCGGGAGTCGCGCGCGGTCGCGTCGACGCGCGGTCCGGAGAGGGCCGGTAGGCCGCGCCACAGTGGAGGATCGTTCACGTGGACGCACGTGCGGCTCCGCTCTTCTGGGGCACCGGGCACCTGGCGGCACGGCGCAGCTCACGCGGACCGGACGGTCTTTTGCGAGCCGCCGATCCACGCCAGCGCCGACAGGCGAGGTGAGGCCCTGTTGACGACGCACCGGCCGTCGGTCTCTCAATCTCGCCTCCTAGAGAGAAACGGTCTCTCCACGCGACGCCACATGACTCGGCCGTCCGTCTCTCCGTCTCGCACCGCCACGCGATGCCACGCCGCGCCGCCTCCCCTCGATGAGCTCATGCGCCTTCTCCGGCCGCCGTCGGCTCGCCCAAGCCCGTCTGGGCGCCGCCGTCTCGCGTCGGAGCGCCACTCGCGTCTCGCGTCGCGCGCCATTCGCGACTCGCGTCTTCGACCTCGACGCCGTGCTCATTGCGCAACTGCTCGCGCATGCGGTCGGCCGCCACAAAGTCGCGATTGAGGCGCGCATGCAGCCGGGCCGCGAGCAACTCATTCACCTGCGACGCGGGCGCCGGTGGCGTTGTCAGGGGAGAGAGCGCGAGGGGCGACAGGGCAGCAGAGTAACAGGGTAGCGGTGACAAGGCCGGCTGGCAGGCCGGCCAACTGGCGGGCGGGCGGCGCCGAGGTTACGTCACCTTTGGCTCATCCACCGCCAGCACCCCCTCGTCTGCCCGCCGGTAGTCGTGCCCGCGTTCTCCGAATCGCTCAGACATGTTGTGCGCGCCGCCGTAGCCGCCGTAGGGCTTGGCGCCGCTGTCGGGACGACCATATCCATCCGACCCAATCACATGCCACTCTCTTTCCTGGTCCAGGACGGCGACTCCCCAAACTCGAAGCTCGTTGCGGATCGCATCGGCAGTGTGGAAGTCACCCGAGCGCTTCGCACCTACGCGCCGCGAAAGAAGCTCGTCGACGCGGCGCACTTCGATCGGGGCCGTGTCGCCCTCCATGCGCTTGTAGTCATGTGGCACGAGCGGCGGACCCCTGCCACCCTCCCAGCCGCCCTCCCAGCCGCCACCCCAGCCGCCGCCCTTGCCACCGCCCTTGCCGCCGTTGTAGCCGCCGTAGCCCTTGCCACCATAGCCCCAGCCCGCATCGTAGCCGTGCCCGCCGCCCTTGCCACCGTAACTAAAGTCGGAGCCCTTGCCATGGCCGCCGCCACCCCTATAGTAGCCACCATCGTAGCCGTGGCCACCGTCGTAACCGTAGCTGCCGTCACGGCCGCCATAGCCCTTGCCAAAGCCGCCGCTGTGAACGTACTCACCCTTGCCATAGCCGCCACTGTGAACGTACTCACCCTTGCCATAGCCGCCGCCGCCGCCACCGGGGCCATCGAGAGTGTGGGAGAAGCGACAGGCGCCACCTCGCGTGCAGCGACCGCGCTGAAATTCCCAGCACGACCCACGGTCATCGGCAGCCGGGCCGGTAGGAGCGCCTTGGTTGCCTTCGCGGTAGCGCCGCGAGAGTCCCTTGGGCGCATTGCCACCGTCGTCGCTCTCGGCATCTCGCTGGCGCCGGTGCCGCTCGCGCCGGCGCCGCTCATCGTCGCTGTCGTCCTCCTCATCCTCGTCGTCCCGCCGCCGCCCTCGTTGTCGTATCGACTCGTTGGCGTATCGACTGCGCAGGCGAGTGAGAGAAGTGATCAAGAGAAGCGGCTCTCGAGAGGGATATGATAAGGGAGCGAGCACATGGGATGCGTAATGGGGATAAAAGCGCACGGCTACGCCTGCGAGGCATTGCATGCACGCATACGCCATCGGCTCGTCCAATAAATATATAAGCAGCATGCATCCGAGCAGCGGCGCGGCGGTTGGCGGTGAAGGGGCGTCTTGGCGGGGGCTAGCGTGGCAGCAAGCAAGCAAAAGACGGAAGCAAGCAAAGCAGCGAAAGAAGGAAGGATTTGCCGCAGGCTGCGCGCACGGGTCCATCTTCGCGGAGGGTGGCGTCACTCATGGACGAAACTCCATGTAGACGAAACTTGGCTGCGATGAAAAACATCAGAAGTGTAGTTTCGGTACTTACCTGGTAGGGTCAGAGTTAGAAACTTGTGCCCCTCGGCGGACGATTGAGGTCGTGTTCATTCATGCGGACGTTCACGAATGTCGTCGTCGCCGCGATGCTGTCGCTTGCGACTGCCGGTATACCGGCCGGGCGTTCAACCTGCGGCTACCTCGAGTGGTTCCCGTATCGTGGGGACATGACCATGGGCCTCAACCACCAGATGGCCTCCCTCTCGTGCGCGCTCGGTGAGGCCTTCTACCTGCAACGTACGCTGCTGCTGCCGCGCCGGATATGCCTCTTCGCGTTGCACGAGCAGCGCTGGAAGCAGACCAAGAAGTCCGTTGAAGGCCGCACCTTGGCTGAGAGCCTCAACTGCGTCCCTGCGGACACGCTCTTCGACGTCGAGCGGCTCAATCTGCTCGTGCCCGTGGAGGTGCGCGGTAATTCCACTCGGCGCGAAGCGCTCCGCCGGGGCGCTGCGTTGGTTGGCCAGGGCTGGTCTTCGGAGCGTGTCAAGCAGGCGCATGCATGCGGCGCCGAAGGCCCGGCCCTCGTGCGGCGGCGCGTCGACTCTGAGTTCTGGTTCCAAAAGTGCACGCGGCGGCAGACGGACTACTCGACGCTGGCGGGCGCTCTCAACCAATTGGTGGGCGCACCGCCCACCGCGCCGAAGCCCGTGAACATCCTCCTACGCTCAGGGCTCTTCTTCGCGCCAAGCATCAAGCAGGCGGCGAGCGCGATCCGCGCGCAGATGGGCGGCACGTACGCCTCAGTGCATGTGCGCCGTTCCGACAAGCTGACAGCGTGCGACCCCTCGGACTGCAAGAAGCGCGACGAGGCGACCCGGCCGGACGCGATCGAGAGGGCGTTACGCCTCTGGCTGCCGATGAACGCCCACGTGTACGTGGGCTCGACGGAGCCGCCCAGCTTCTTCGAACCGCTCAGGCGCTCGTTTCGACTCCACTTTGCCGAAGATTTTGGGCCGCTGCTGACCAACATCACCAACAACTACGCGCTCTATGCGGTCGAGACGCTCGTCTTCTTCGGCTCGCAAATGTCCGCCGAGACCTTCAATTACCAGAGCGCATGGTTCATCGATGCATGCTTCCCCGCGGCGAGCCTGCGCACCCCCAAGCGCGAGCGGAGCAGCATCAAGGCTTGGCACGACGGCTTGAGCGGCATAGTGGCGAGCGCGGCCGCCGCGGGCGCTGTCGAGCTTCACTGCCGCGACCAGAGCGGCGTGCTGCTCAATGGGGTACTCTACGGGCCAGCGTGCGTCGCCAATTTGCCGTGTGGCAAGGGCACCGCCCTCGTGCCACCGCCAAAGGGGTGCTTGCAGCCGCCGCTGTCTGAGCGGCTCATGCTCATGAACCGGACGGCGCGTGCCGCGGCCGGCGGCCGTAGTCGCTGCGCTTCGCTTGTGTTCGGTGAGAGTCGGCACGGCGGCGGCAACGGCGGCGGCGGCGGGGGGGGCGGCGGGAAGGCTGGTCGCGGGTCGGGCGGCAGCGGAGCGCGACTGGAGGCGAAGCTCGCCAAGGCCGCGGGCTACAACAAGGCCGCGGCTGCCGAGGAGCGAGTGGCGGAGCTGCAGGCGGAGCTTCAGATGAAGGAGGAGGCGCTCAAGGAAGCGCGAGCAAAGCTCGCGGCGGCGATGGCGGCCCGCCAGGATGCTGGCGGCACCGCGGAGGCTTGACCGCTTGCTGCGCTTATGGAGAGGAGCGTTGACAGCTTCACAGCCAATGGTTGTAATTCGACACCCAAGACACAGGACCGGCGTACATACGGATGCGGTTACCTTCACACGGGGGGCGGTTACCTTCACACGGCTCTTACTCGGCTGACGGCTCACGGGGGGCGACGGCGGGGCGACGTGCAAAATTATCAATGCACGAAAACAATTGAGAAATCCGCGCGCGCGGCATGCCGCGCCTCCCACTAGGCGCCCGGTTTCGTTTGAGCGGTAAATATGTTTCAGGGGGGGCAACCGTGAAGAATTCGAAACGTTTTCCGCGTTTTCGTATACCGGTCATGTGTGGCACATGAAGGACAGACACGCTCCCGAAGGTCCGCGAACACTACACAGGGGAACATGTTCATGTTCATGATGATCCTTCTACATGCTCTACACACGTCATCTCCTAGCGTGAGCCGACGCGTCGTGTGCGCCGCCTTGGCGACGACAGCAGTCACACGCATATCCAGGACGGCCAGCGCAGCCGATCCCGGAATGATCTCCGTGCAAAAGATTGAGGCTGGCCTCGCGGTGCTGGATGACGTGGTGGCAAGATGGGCTGAGCTGACTACAGATTGCAACTACGGCGAAATTCGACGCGAGCTGCTCGAGACTGCAAACAAGGAGGCCTTGCTCAAGGCGGCGACGCAGACATCGAAGAGCGAAACCATGGTCACCATGTGCAAGGCGACCGGGCGATTAGTGCGTGAAGCCATTGGCGCCGACAAGAGCCCTCTGAGCGGCATCGATAAGGTCCTCGAAACACCCGCGCTCGTCGCGCGCGTCGCTGAAGACGAATTTGAGACCTTCCTCGGCGAAAGCGAGAAATTTCAGAACTCTCTCTCAGGCGCGGACGCGGCGGCGCGCGCCGGTTCGAGCGATTTCTCGGCACAGACGACTTTCAAGCGCGGCGAGAGACCATCGACGCCCAACCTGGACGCGGCGAGGGATCAAATTTTGGACGCACGGGACGCCTTGGAGAAGGTGTATCGTTTGGTGAGGTAAAGGTAAACGGCACAGGGCGGCACAGTACTTGGTAACGCGATCCGCAATCCGCATGCTGTAGTCGCTAGTCCGGACTGCGTACACCCTCTACGGGCGAGTCGACCGACCGCGCACGTTCGCGAAATTATGTTGATTTTCGGTTGAGGGTTGACGTTACGGCGCGGGTGTGGCGGTGTGCGGCGTTAAGACTTAAGTGCGGCGCCGAACGCGCGATGCGCCGCGTCCACACAGCTGGAGCCGGGAGCTGTGACCGCTGAGGGTGACGGTGTCGGCGCGCTCACAGAGTCGCTCCGGTCTGTCATTGAGGATTGAGTCAAGTTTGAAGACAAGCTTCCTGCTAAGGTTCATGTTCGTCGTATCCGGCTGGCTCCTAGCTGGCTCCAGCGGACCAGCGCCATCCGGGTTAACCGGATAGTGGCCATTTTGCCATCTAGACAGAGTACTAGTAGAGATCGCATAGACTAGACAAGACTAGACTAGACTTGACTTGATTAAACTTGATTCTTGAAGATGATCTCAATCATATTTTGTCATAAGGAGGAACAAGGGAGAGATGATGGAATGACTCACGTGTAAGTGCGTGCACTTCCCCCCCTTCATTTTTCTCGCGTTGTCGCTGTGAACGGACGTGAGAAAGTCAGCTTTCACGCTTTCCATTGTGTTTTCTGGCCTTCGCGGTGCACTGCCGCTGTGCCGACAGCGTCATGCCTCGCATGCGACCGCTCACATGCCTCATCATCTTGACCGGCGCGCTGATGCTCTTGTCGCACTACCTGTTTGCGATGAGCACCCAGTTGCACAGTACGTCTCGCATCGTGCCGCCAACGCTGCACAAGCCAGGAGGCACCAACCGTGCCTCAAAGCATGCGCTGCGAGCAGAAGAAACAGAGGATGAAGATGAGGCAGTGGAGGAGGAGGAGGAGGAGGGCGAGACGAGCGCCACTGTTCCAGTGAAGGCCAAGGCCGCCGTGGACGAGAAGGAGTCCGACCAGCCTGCGGGCACTGCAGCTGCCAGCAGTTTGCCCTCGCTGGCGTCCATGGAAAGCGCCGCGGCAACCTTTCGGGACCCGTATCCGACGGCGGGCACTGAGCTCGCTTGCGTGCCGCCCAAGGTGGCGCGACCGACGCGGCCACTCGACTACATCGTGCCGCCGTCGGCAACCGAATGGCCGCAGAATTGCGACGTGGGCGACCGAAAGGACCTTTGCGCTGTCGTGAAGAAGACGGCCATCGAGCGCGAGCTCCTCGTGGCCGTGTGCAACTCGGGGATCATCAATCAGCTCGAGAAGTGGGTCGAGGCCAACCGGCGAGCCAAGATCTCCAACATCATGATCATCGCAATCGACAATCAACTGCCGCAATGGCTTGAGAGCAAAGGCGTCGCCTTTTGGAAGCGCACGACCTCTGCGGCTGGCTCGCACAAAATCTCGGCCCAAAAGTTTGGGTACGTCAAGGAGTTCCTGTCGATCGGATGCTCGGTGCTCATGAGCGACATCGACGTCGTGTACATACAGAATCCCTTCCTTTCGCTGCATAAGGACTCGGACATCGAGGGCACTACGGACGGTTGGGACGACGGCTCGGCGTACGGCTGGACGGAGAAGCTCGATGACCCGTCCATGGGCGCTACCGGCCGCTTCCGACCGGCGATGCGCATCACCGCGTGGAACTCGGGCCTCTGGTACGCTCGCGCGACGCATGCATCCCTCCGGATGATGGACATCCTCAAGTACCGGATGGAGACCGAGGACACGTGGGATCAATCTGCGTTCGGCGAGGAGATGTCGCGCCCCGCACGCGACTCGCACCTGGCGGGCGGCATCACCAAGCGCGCGCTCAACCATTGGTGCTTCGCCAACTCGAAGACCATCTTCCGACGCGTTCGAACGGAGCCGCGCTTCGCCGAGCACAAGCCCGTCGTGGTGCATGCCAACTACCACCAGCCGAAGCCGCCGCGCATGGCTGCCGTGTACGACCGGTGGCACCTCGGCCAGACCGACGCGCTCAACCGGCCAGACCCAAGCGAGCAGGGCTTCACCGTGCCCGCACCCGTTCTCGAGAAGGACTTTCTCCATATGATCAACGACGGCTTCGTCTCAGGCGCGAATACGCACGACGCCGCGGTCGCGTCCTCACCGGCTGAGGGCGGCTGTTCGCCAAAGAAGTCAAAGCATGGCCTCTCGATCACGCTGCACACGCGCCCGCTCGCTCCATGCGCGCCAACCGACGGCGTGTGCCGCGCCGCGCTCGCGGTCGCCGTGCGCCCAGCGGGCGCTAAGACGGGGCCGCCCGAGCTGCTAGTGGTGGTCGTGCCCGACACGGAGCACGCTGGTGAGGTGCGATTGCTCCTCACGTCTGCGAAGCGCTCGGGCATTGCCAACTTGCTTCTCATCGTGGGCGACGAAGCGACGCACGAGAAGATCGGCGAGGACGCACCGCCACTCGCTTCGAGCTCTGGCGGCGGCGGCGCGACGTATGTGAGCGCGGAGCTCAAGGCGGCGAGCGGCGGCGCGCGCGACGTGGCCGTGGCGCGCTACAGGCTGCTCAGCCGGCTCTTGAGCCAGGGTTTCGGCGTGCTCGTCGCGGCGCCCACGACCGTCTTCCTCTCGAACCCTTTCCAGGCTCTCTACCGCGACGCTGATGTCGAGGCCATGTCGTCGGGTTGGGATGACGGCTCGGCGTACGGGTACAACCATGTGCTCGACGACCCGTCGATGGGCTTTACACGCTACTGTCACGGCTCCCGTATCGTCGCCTACGAGCCCGGATTTCTGTACGCCTCGCCCACGAATGAAGCTGTCACGCTCATGGCGCGCATGGTCGTGCAGCTGCTTGGCGCCGACAGCACGGGCGGCCAGACGCGCGCGAAGCTGGCCGCAGACGCGAGCGCGCAGCAGGTCATTGAGGCGGAGCGACTCGCGTTCTTGCACGAGCTATGGCTGCCCTCGCACCACGAGTACGCCTCGGTTGGCGCCGTGCTCCGCGTGATGAACTACCTATGCTTCGCCAACTCTAAAACCGTCTTTCGGACGTTGCGCGCAAACCCGGGCATGAAGCCCGTGGCCGTGCAGATCAACTACCACGCCGACGCCGAATCGCGCATGAGAGCCGTGCTCGCCGCCTACCTCGACGACAAGTTCATGGAGCTCAGGCAGATGCCGCTCGCAGACTCTACGAAGGCGTCCGGCGGCGACGTCGAGGAGCTCCCGTGCACGCGCGGCAGCGAGGTCGGCGGCGAGGGCGAGCTTGCCGAGCAGCTCATCCACAACTCGCCTTACGCGTGGGGCGGCGTGGGCGACATGTCCTTTAAAGAGGGGGGCATTCTCGAGACACCGTGGGGCCAGGGCAAGTGGGGATTGCACTCACAGACAGCCATCTTTGCGGACTTCGTGGGCTCGAAGCACAATGTGCGCATGATCGAGGGCGGCATGGGCGTCTCCACGCGATGCGGTGATAGCAACGTCGTCCTCGTGCGTGCGAAAATTGCCACTGATTGCCACTGATTGCCACTGATTGCCACTGATTGCCACTGATTGCCACTGATTGCCACTGATTGCAAGGTGCGCTCGATCAAGGCGGCCAAGAAGGCGGCAGCACAGCACTAGTGTTGCTTGCGGCCAAGGTAGCCCAGCGGAGCGTGCGGCGGCCCCCTCGTAGCCTGAGCAGCAAGCTCGGCGAGCTGACCTCGTGGCCTGAGCAGCACACACAGCACGTTACGAGCGCGCACATATTGTCGGCAACGACGGCTTTACATGCCGCACGCTGTACGCTGTCGTTGATCGCTCTTAACTCTTACCCTCGCCTACGGGCTACGCAATCGGACTCGGGCCGCGACCTCGCAGCCCGGGCCGAAACCTGAATTGCGAACCTATTGCGAACCGGCGCGATCGCCGATCCGCCTTTCGCGCACCGCACCGCCGCGGGGGCGGCACGGACCGTGAACGTGACTCGTGAGAAATGAGATTAACCCGCAGTGACTCCGGCACCGTGGGCACGCACGCTCGCACGGCCCCCCCTCGCCACGGTCCTTCGGCTTCGTTAAAAGATGGTAAAGCATAAAACGGATCGGATAACGCACAACCGCAGGCGCCGCCATACAGATCGCACGGAGGACGCGACGGAGCCCGCTACCCCTCTCGTACTTTACGTACACACCTTGCGTAATTCTGAATTCCGGGTATGTTACCGTCGCGGTATCGGGTGGGCGGTGGCTGTGTGGCGGCGCCATCGCCATGCCTCTTTTGTATCTCCAGACCACACTCTCATCTGCTCAATCCTCACCCACAGGGGGAGTTCCGCCGTCCCGGCCTGTGGGCTTCTAAAAGCTACTGCTAGCGAATCCTAGCGAACGAGTGCACGGCCAGCCGGATCGCCGTGTGCACCGGGGATGCCAGATTTGAGCGGGGTGCGCCACTCCTCGGCGAGCCACTCCTCCCCAGCCGCCTCGGCGAGCAGCACGCGCTCCCCAATTCGGACTCGCGCCGCCTGCTCGAGCGCACCGTCGAGAGCCTCATCTCGCCCGAGCTCATCCTTGAGCCGGTCGCTGATCAGGTCGCTAGCTGGTCCACTCCACTTCTCTCCCGAGGCGAGGAAGTGGTCCGCCACCTTTGGATTGGCGAGAAAGGTCTTCTTCATCGAGGACCAGTAAAAGAGCGCTCGCCCGCGGGTCGTGGATGCCTTCAGTGCGCGTACCTGCGAGTGCAGCTTCTCGGCCTTCCTATTCAGGAAACTACGCTCCCTCTCGTGTGCATTCTCGGCGACGGCGAGGTCCTCCTCGTGCTGCGCCTCAAGCGCCACGTTCTCGCTCATGAGCGTCTTGAGCCGGCCGTTCATCGCCTCGAGCGTCGCGCGCGCGTCGGCACGCATCGCCATGAGCCGCCTCTCATACTCGACAATCTTGGCCGCATGCTCCTTTGCCTGCCGCTCGAAGCGCTGCTGGAGCGCGCGCCGCTCATCCTCGCGCTCCTTCTCCTCGATGGCGAGGTCGCGCGCAAGGGCGATGGGGTTGATCTTGCGGTCGCGCTGCGCTAGGTTCACCTCGCGTTCGATCATCGGAATCTCGCGCTGCACCACGCGCAGGCAGCAACGCAGGTCCTGGCTGTCGACGGCGCGCTGCCGCTTCTCCTCCTTGAGGAGCTCGATCATATGCTCGAGCTCGGTACCAAGGCGCACGATCTCGGCATCGCGCTGCTGGATGATGCGATCCTTTTCGAAGATCCTCGAGTGCAGCCCGCGGATCGAGTTGTGCCCCTCGTGCTCAGTCTTTGCCAGGTCGTTCAGCACCATCGCCGTTTGCGCGTCCCGTACGGCCACCAGGCGTGTCGTGACCTGGCGTAGGTCGCTCGCGTGCACGTCTTGCGCGGCAGTCGCCGCCGCCTCGAGCATGTGCAGCGCGGTGCGCAGCCTCTTGGCCAGCCGGTTGCCGCGATTGAGTATGCCAAGGACCGCCTGCCGCACCGCGTACTCTACGTCCGCCGTCAGTCCCTTGCACTTGGCGAGCACTTTCTCTATGCTCTCCTCACCCTCGCCCTCGGCGCTCACCGACTCGGCGCGTGCGGCGACGCCTTCTTGCACGGCCTCGAGCACCCGGCGCGTCGTACCCAGCAGCGCCTGGTCGAGCAGCTCGCGCAGCACATCCGAAGTGAATTCGGCTTTGCTCTTGGGCACCGACGTAAATCGCTTCACGTCGGCGATGCTCCATGACTCGCCCTTGAGTGACGCCTCCGCGCTGCCCACACGGACCGCCGTCTGACGCCCCTGCAGCGTCTTGATCTGGAGCACGTGTTGATCGATGCGCTTGTTCGCCTTTCGCAGATCCTCCTCGGTCTGGAAGAGCTGCTGCTCCAATCTCTTCTTATCGAGGACGAGATGCGCAACGCCCATCTGCACCTCGCCGAGCCCGGGATCGTACGAGTTGCTGAGCCCGAGATCGTATGTGAAGGCGTCCGGCGTCGGGGCCGTGGATGGGCGTGGTGGCCTTGACGAATCTGGAGTGCCCCACGCCGAGCGTTTCAGCACTGCCGCCGATGACGATGACTTGCGCAGAGAGGGCGAAGCGCCGCTGTTTGGCGGCGGCGCCGGCGCGACGCGAGTTTTCTTGCTGCCGGGGCTGCGGCCTAATGATTTTGGCGGCGGTGTCGAGACATCGTCCATGTTCACGTCGACGCGCTGCTCGGGGTGGACTGCTCTGCACCGCGAATAAACTGTTTCAGATGCATGGGCGTGGTCGCGGGCGTCCTCGAATTCGGCCCCCGGGTCGGTTTTGTGTCAGTACAGCAGCGGAAATAGAAACTGCGCATCAACCGCTACCACCCAAGACAGCCTGGGACGTTCGATTGTTTTTTCCTAAGCACATCCTCTCCACCCACTCATCGAGGCGCTTTTGCCGTCCGGACGCAGGCCCCGGGCCGAAGACGCGAAATTACGCGACCGCAGCGCGCCCGACGTATGCCCCATCGCCATCCTGAGGGGTCTTCTACTTTGAACGACGAGCACGCGATGCGGCGTCATGTGCCTGCGGCGTGCCGCGCACAACGATTTTGGTGCTGAGGACGACCGGTTGAGACTCGGGGCACGGCAACGCGCTAGGGCAACAGGAGCGGTGCGAATTCCGAGCCCGTCCAGCGACGGGCACGGCGACGCGCTAGACCCCGGCGCCGAGCGTCGCTTTCCCCACGCCCGTTCCCATGACTGTGCACGCGCGGCTCGCCTCCTCGTGCATAGGTGTCAAGACGTCCAGGTGACGACCAGCGGGGCTGAGGCCGATCAGTGGACTACCGGGGCACGGCAGCGCACTAGGGCTAGACCCAGGCGCCGAGCGTCGCCTTCCCCTCGCCCGTCCCCAAGATGAATGTGGACGCGACGCTGTCTGCGGCGTGCCGCGCACAGCTGCGGCTGGTACAGTCGATGCGCTCAGCCAACGTACGCGCCGAATCGATCGTGTTCAATCGTGATGCGCTGAGTGCATACGCGCGCAACCGGCCGCCGCTGTGGAAGCCCGTACGCCAGATGCCGCGCGAGATGCAACGCTGGGGCGTTCCGCCCACCACGATCTCCTTCTGCGAGCTCCGGACACTGCGTCGCCATTCGGCGCTCTCTGCATGCGAGCGCCGAGCGGCCCGGACGGCATCGTCGCTTTCTGGCGGCGGTCGACGAGCTCTGGCCCGCGCTGCCCACCAAGGTTGTCAAGCTGTATGGCTCGTATGCAGCGTACAGTACGAGTGTCAGCGTGCGTCGTCATGCGCTCTCCATGCTACACGGGCGTGGTTAGGGCATGAGCCGCACTCGGTGTGTGAGTTCGCGTAAACGTTTCTTGGGTGGAAGGCCCGCGTCTAGCGTTTCACAGACTGTACTCCAGGCGGTCTGGTAGCGCTCCCGCGGGAGCTTTCGCGAGCGACGGTTTTTCAGCCGGTTCGATGGCCGACGTGAGCACACTGCTGACACGCGAGGCTGTCCTCTCAGACTCCCTTCTTCGAGCCACGCGAGCGTCGGTGGCCACGCGCGATCCACAGCGTATCTTGCAAGAACTAGTCGCACTCGATGTTCGCCTTCGGGCTTGGGCGAAGAAGGCTCTCTCAGATAGCGTCGCACGTGGCGCTGCGCAGATGCTGGTGGCGAGTTTGCGAGGCGGCTCTCAAGACGTGTTGTTGGCCGTGCGCCGATGCCGCCTTCGAGCCCGGTGCAGTCTTTTGCGGACTTTCGAGTTCCTCAGCAAAGAGCGGCTCCAGCTGGCAGAGGAGGCAGCGGTTCTTTTGGGATCGCACGTGCGACAGCTGATTCAGCGGCATGCCTATTTACGTCAGCGTTTAAGTGTGAGCCGTTCCAAGGCGGATGCCGAAAATATGCTTGTCGCTGGCCATCGCATCGCCCCGAAGCACCCGCACCAGAGCCACGACGCGCACAAGGCGCGCGTGCTCGGGAGCTTCCGATCGGACCAAGCCGCGCTGCTAGCTGTCGAGCAGCGGCTGCGGAGTGTGGGTACATTGCAGCTGGGTGCGGCCTTCAAGGCCCCACTGGCAACGCTGCCGGGCTCAAGTTTCCAGACGTCTCTCGACTACAACCGCATCGTTCGTGACAGCGCAGCCGTCGGCCAGCTTGACGCCCTGTCGCGAGCGGCGAGCCGCGCGGCGGACCACTCGGCGGAGCTGGAGGACAAGGAGCTGGAGGGCTTGTGCACAGGGCAGGCTAGTACAATCGAAATGCCCCCGCTGTGCGATCTGCCCGCCTGGCAAGTTGGAGAGCGCCGGCGGCGTGCAGCGGTCCGAGCCAATGGGATCGTTCGCACGGCGCAAATGGCCATGCTTGCGAAGGAGCGAACCGCCTTCGAGGCTCGCGCACGCGTGCTCGAGGCGCTTCTGAGCACACAGTCGACGCTGCGCAAGCTGGCCAGCGCCGGCCAGACTTTCGACGGTGGTGGCGTGGCTGCGGAACCGCCCACGCCCACGCCCGTGCCGGCCGCCGCCCCAGCTTCGGCCCCAGGGCCAAAGGAGGCCGAGGAAGCAGAGGCGGCAGACGAGTCGGAGGTGGTCCCTGCCACCACTTTGACCGCGCGCCGGCATCGCAGCCGCCTCAATTTGACGTCACCCGAGGGCGCTGCTAGCAGGCTGTCCGCGCCCGCGTGGAGCGCCCCGCTCCATAGCCTCCTGCGAGACCTCGAGCTCCTCGATCTGGAGGAGCCCGCGGAGCTCGAGGCAGCGTCGGCCGAGCCGGGGGCGGCGGTCACATCCGTATTGCCAGAGTCACCAGCGCCAGTGTCTCCAGTACTGGGTCGACCTGCCTCGGACCTCTCGGATTTATCGGAGCGGGGGGTCTCACCGGGGGGGGGCTCACCAGGGCTTGGAGTTGCTGTGGCGATGGCACCGCTGCTTCAGGCCATGGCTCACTCGCTCTCAAGCCTGCGTCTCGTCACGGCGGAAGGTGCACCTGCCATGGCAGCCACCACACAGCCTCCCCGGTTCGTGCGAACACCCACGAACGCGCCAACGCAACCCCCAACGCACCCGCATCCGCCGTTGAGGCTCTCAGCGGCGGCGCCCACGGCGGCCCGAGGGGAGGCCCGCCCTCCAGAACTGGGCCCGCCGCTTTGGCGCCCGCCACCCGCCGTGACATCGGCTGCGCCGGCCATGCCGCCGGCGCCCCTGCCGGCTGGGCCCCTGCCGACGCGCCCTAAGCCGCTAGCACGGGCGATGAGCAGCCATTTGGGAAAAGAGTCAATAGCCCCGGCCTGGATTCCATCGGGCCGGCCGTCCGGTCTTCTGCGGCCCACCTCCGCGACGGTCCCGAGAGCCCCGAGGGTCTTCGAAGCCTCACTGCGTACGCGTGGCGAGACGATCCGGCGGGCGCCGAGCCTTTGCAGGGATGGTACGATGGCCGGCGGGGTGCCAGAGCGCACTACCGAGCGGCTCGCGAGGGTGGAAAGAGTTGTGGAAACTGTGCTCCTCCCGCTCGAAACGCCGAATGCGCGCCGTGTCCAACTCGCCAGACGCGCGCCCTGCTGGGTAGAGTGAACGCGAAAAGCCAGATCGAACACGGGCATGGAACTACGCCGGGTCCACCCACGAGAAGCTATTTCGTCGAGAGGAAAGGAGGAGTGTACCGCGGTGTTCAAAGAGGCAGGGCCAGGGGACTGGGGGGTCGCTCAGGGGTATTCTCGTGTCCGATCGCGGCTGTGCCGCGCTGATCTGCAACCTCGCATGTTCTCAGATGGTACGGGAGGCTCAACGAAACCGAATGCGCGTACGCGTGTACCGACCTCTCGTAGATCTTACACGTGGAGATGCATCTGCGTTTTCATACGAAATTGTACGGGCGTCACGTCAAAATTGATGCCCGGGAGCCGGGACGCGCGCGGCGCGGTGCTGGGAATTTCCTATTAAGAGCTAAGTCCCTATAAGTGTCTCGCGAAGAGTATGTATTCCCCAAGCCCAATCGATTGCTGCCACGACCTGGCATACTCGGGAGAAAATCTTGCTGCGCGTGCGTCGACCGCGATGATTGCGTCACTCAGACCTCACGGTGGCCTATCTTCACGGACGAGTCGGGCGCCATCATGAGGCTGCGCTGCACGTCGTCGCGCTGCTCAACCTCGAGCGGCATGTAGCGCGTCTGCGCGATCAGCTTCGGCTGCACGATGTCCTTACCGAAGAACTTGGTGTTCGGCGCGCTCAACTCGCGCATCGAACCGCCCGCGAGCGCGCGCTGGTCGCTCACTTTGTCCCAGTACTTGTTGTACTGATCGGGCGCGTTCGCCGAGTCGTGATATCCGAGCTTCAAGTGCTCCTCGGGCCCCTTCAGCCGAATGACCTCCTCCGCCTTGAGAGCGGCGATCTGCTTGCGCGAGATCCTCTCGGCGGCATGGAGGCGCCCGAGCGAGTCCAGTGCGCCGACCATTGGGTTGTACCGGCGTGTCGACACGAAGTCGCCTCCGCGCGTGTACCCTGTGGGCGTATTGATCGAGTAGTACTCGTGGAAGGGCTTGATTTCGTCCGTCAGCTCGCCGCCCGTCTTGCGTATCAAGCCCTCTGCGTCGAGCCGGTTGCGCTCATGCGGATCCGAGAGCACGCTGTACGCTATGCGAACGCGCCGGAACCGCGTGGCTGCCTGCTCTTTCTCGGCCTCATCGGACCCATCGAGCTTATCCGGGTGGAGCTGCAGTGCGAGCTTTCGAAAGGCTGCCTTGATCTGCACGGCGTTCGCGTCCTTGGGTACGTCAAGGACTGCATACGGGTCGAGCCGCTCGTTCTCGAACTCGATCAGGCCGCCCTTACGCCCGTCAGCGCCACTCTCAACCTCCTTGGCATGCTCGAGTCCCGCCACCGCCGCTGCATTCCCAGGATCGCGCTCCAGGATGGCCTCGTACTCGTCCACAGCCCCACTTAGGTCGCCGAGCTCGGCCTTGAATGAGGCCCGGCGCAGCTGCAGCTTCGTGGCGTCGGAGTCGATCGCGAGCGCGCGCTCGCAGTCCGCGAGCGCGAGCGAGAACGAGCGCACCTTAGCGTACGCCTGGCTACGGTTGCCCAGGAGCGCCGGCTCGAGCGCTCCCTCGATGTCCACACGCAGCGCTTCCGAGTACAAGGTGATCGCGCGCTCGTACTGTCCCGCACCGTACGCGGCGTTGCCCTCGGCCTTGAGGGAGCGCGCCTGGCGCAGTGTATGCAGCGCTGTGGAGGCACGCTCGAGCCCCGCACGCGCGACCTCCGAACGTGTGCACAGGGCACCTGCCTTGCCGAGCACCTCAAGGCCAAGGAGCTGCGCCTCGGCTTCGTCTGGCCTGCCCCGGCGCGCGAGCAGGCGGGCTAGCGTGACGACGGCAGAGGGCAGCGTTGCACCATGCTTGGCCACGGCATCTCGTGCCTCGTCCACCGCCTCCTCGAGCCGGCCCTCCGCCTCCAGCGCTGCCAGCGCTAGCTCGCTCCCCAGCAGCGAGGCCGGACATGCCTGGCGCACAAAGCGGGCGGCCTGCAGCGCCTCGACAGTACGCCTCTCCTGAACGCATCTACGCGCGCGCGCCACCTGCTCGAGCGCGTAACTGAGCTTCACCTGCAGCTCATGCGCACGTACGCCCACCGCCGCCGCCGCCGCCGCCGCCGCTGCCGCTGTCGCCGCCGCCGCCGCCGCCGCCGCAGTCACCGCTCCTGCAGCCGGCGGCGGCGGCTCTGGCGAGGCCGCCTGTGGCGACGCATGGGCGGGCGCGAGGGCTGCGGCACACAACTCGAGTGCGTCGTCGAGTGCTCCGAGCTGCTGACAGCACTCGGCAGCCCGCAGGCGCGCCTCGGCCTGCAGCGGATGTGGAGGCAGCGCGAGCAGCGCGCGCAGATGCTCGAGAGCGCGAGCCGGGGCGGGAAACGTCTGGACGGTCGCACAGGTCGCCAGTCGCGAGAGCAGCTCCGGAGAGTTGGGGCACAGGCACAGCGCCTGCGCGTACCAGCGCTCGGCGCCGCTGACGTCCTTGCGCCCCAAAGCCTCGTCGCCGAGTTTGTGAAACAGCTCGGCTTGCTGCGCTGAGGCGTCATCAGCAGCTGCCCTCTTAGTGGTGGTGGTGGAAGACGTGACCTCAGCGGCAGGTGGCACAACGGACACGCTGGCAAGGCTGTTTCGCACAGCCGGTGGCGGCGGCGCTACTGCGGCGCTGGCCGGCGGCAGCTTGGGCACACTTAGCAACGCAAGGTCAGCTTCAGCCGAAGCCGGCTGAGGCAGGTCGTCGAGTTCGAGCATCGTGGTGCCTGCGAGCTGGCCCCAAACGCCGTCCTTCGTTGCACTATCCGGTGCCATGGGTGACGCAGTCGACGTGGGAGCCGCCATGAGCTCGCATGTCAGCAGGATCGCCAGCCGCTGGCGCACGCCCATCTTGCTGCAGCCCGCTTGCTTGAGCACCTCGAGGAGCTCCTTCTTGTCGATCACGCCACGCCTAATCGCGTTGAGCTGGTCGAGTCGATCAACTAGGCTGGCCGTGTACTCGGAGAGCGACGCGGCAGCCAGCGCGGCCTCTAGTCTGCTGGCGCTAAGGTTGCCCGACGCCATCGAGCACCTGTGAAGTCTGTGAAGGTCAAACTTCCAAGAACTACCAAATCGAGACCCGCGGAGATCAAAACGGGTCGACACAGTCTGTGTCTCAAACAACTCAACTCACTCAACCGGAGGGTTTACATTTCTCGACTCCACGAAACTTGTATCATGCTCAATCATCGTGTCACGTCTTTCACGGATCACACGTGGACGTGCGTGTGGAATAATTACTCACGTTCACGTTCACGTTCACGTTAAAATGCCATCACGGCAAGACGCACAGCCACAGGCCCCGTGGAGACCCATCGTGGGGGGCGCAAGGTGCGGCACACACGCACTCGGACACACACGCGCGCGCCACACGCAACCACAAACACCGGATCGAGGAGGAATAATTACTGGCATCAAAATAGCATCAAAATGAAATTTGTCAAATTTGTGATTACCTACGGTATCCGATACAACATACATTATTGTCTAGAGCTAATTTGGATGCGCGCGCGTTCGAACGCGCGACCGCCGGACCACCGCACCCTCGACCCGCCCCCACGGCCCCCAGAGAGTGCCGGACAGCGAGCGGAGACAGCTCGAGGTGGACACGCCGTCAAGCAGCTCCAGGCTGTCAAAGCGAGGCTTCCACGGCGCCATCTAGGGCGCAGTGGAAGTGCTTCGGCCAGTCGTGCGCAAGGCGGTGCCACAGCTCGGGGAGTGCACTGCTGTGGATGCCCACGAAGCGAAAGGCGGCGCGCCATGTGGCCCGGTCCTGGCAGACGCCAACAATCGGGGCAAGGGCCAAGGCAGACTCGGGGGCGTCGCGATGCGGCCGATCGACGGCTCGGATCAGCAGTCGGGTTGCAGCGATGCCGAGGTGTGCTACCAAGGGGAAGCGTGTGGCGTTCGCGTCCGGTCCAAAGCCGAGTGCACCCCCGAGCTTGTGCTCGAAGTCGACCACCACGTGCACGAAACGGCCCACCTTTGTCACGGGCACAAGCTGGGCGTTCGATACGACGCTATGCGCGGTCGAGGCTGCCGCAGACTCGGCTGGGGCGCTCTGGGCGGCGGCTGCGATGCCATTGGCATGCTCCCTGGGGCGAACACGAGTAGCGGCTGTGGAACCGACGACGGCCGGCTCGTGCTCAAGTGAGATGCCATCGAGATCGGGCACCTGCTGCGAGCTCAGGTGGAGTACAGCTAGCTCTGTGCCTGCTGGGATGACGGCGACGGGCGTGGCTGCACCGGACGTCGGGGCCAACGGAAAGGCGCAACGGAGCCCGCAGACCGCGCACACGGCTTTCCATGCACCGCCGACGAGGTGATTGGCGAGGGTGGCGTTGGCGGCGCTGGTCGTGTGCATCCCTATGAGCAACGGTAGCAGCCCTCGCTCTCGACCGGTAGCTCGACCAGTAGCTGAGCCTCTCGTGGTCGAGGGAACGCTGTCCGCTGCAGAACCGTCCTTCAGGGCGCCGCCCCCAACGAAGCATTGGAGCTCCTCGTACGCGCTGCCGCCCGCGGAGCCGACGCCGACGCCGCTGCCCCCGCCCCCGCTGCGCGCGCTGCCGGCCACATCAGCCAGTACAGCTGGGGCGCCGCCTCCAAAGGCGAGCGGCGCAGCGCTCAGCTTTGCGGTGCCCACGAAGCCTTCACGCGTCATCTCCCTGCAGAGCATCCTCACCAACTGGAGCAGGTCCTTGGCAGCGTGATTCGCTTGCACCATGTGCGCCCAACGCTCGCGCGCACCCGCCGCATAGCGTGCGCGCGCCGTGGCAGACGTGAGGAGAGTTTCAACGGCCGCGGTGAAGCTGTGCACGTCATCGGCGATGATGGCCGTGCTGCCATTGGGCGTCGCCTCAACCTCGAAGGGCGAGATGGCGGCGCTCGTGATTACAAGCGGCAATCCGAGTCGTAACGCCTCGTACACTTTGGTGTTGATGCCCGTGGTCCGTAGCACAGGCACCACCATCGCCGCCCAGCTCGCAAGCTCTGCATCGAGCGCCGCCTGGCTCACGAAACCGAGCTCATCAATCCCATTGGCCGCTTCGACGCCCATGTACCGCGTCGCCCATGCCCAGCCGCAATGCAGCTCCCGTGCCTTGTCGCACGCGCGCTCTTGCCCGTCGACACTCACCCGGTAACCAGGTCGCTGTCCCACGATGCGCAGGCGGAGTGCCGGGAACCGTGCCCGAAGCGCCGGCCAGCATTCGTTTAGGAACCATTGCACCGCCAGGTGGTTGGTCGGCGTGAAGCCGTTGCCCAGGAAGCCGACGCGCGGCATCCCCAGCGAAACGGAAGCAGAAGCGACAGGGGCGCCAACGGTGCTGCCCCCGCCGCTGCCGCTGCTGCTGCTGCCATTGTCGGCACTGTCGCTACTGCCCCCGCTGCTACTGCCCCCGCTGCTGTTCACGCCCGAGCTTCTCTCTGAGAGCGCGAACCGCAGAACGCCGAAGCGCGCCACGAAGGGAAAGGCAGCCCGCTCAGCCATGCTATCGGCGCTCGTGATGTGCAGCAGCAGGTCAGACAACGCGTAGGCCGTGGCCTCCCGATGCGCGTGCTGCGTGGCGCGCGCCGAGTAGTTCGACGAGAGGCCTGGGTGGCTCTCCCAGCTCGCAAGCCATGCGTCGCGTTGTGCATGCGCATCGTCGGAGAGGACCGCCACAAATGGGCGGTGGCCGCGCGGAGAAAAGGCATGCAACGCCGGCAGCACCAGCTCACCCACGTTGGGCTTCGGATCGTGCCAGAACCAGAAGAAGACGAGCACAGCGTTGAACCAGCCTTGCGAGAAGAGCCTCGCGAGCTGAGCTGAGCCCGAGTGTTCATACATCGCCGGCGGCGGCAGCTTTCGCACATCCTCGCGCAGCCACTCTTCACGGTAGCCGCGTGGAATTCTAAGCAGTGTCGCCATCTCGCTCGACGATGGCGAGCGCTTTGCGATGGGCGTGTGCGAGCGGAAGAACAGAGAGACCTCCAGGCCGAGGGCGAGCAGCCCGCGGATGATGCCAAGCAAGCGTTCGTCACAGCCCATGGGCTGCAAATGCTGCTCGTGCACGATCAGTATTCGCAGCGGCTGACGCCCGTCGCAGTCGGCCGAAAACGTCTGCGCTGCGACGCAGGCGAGCAACGCACAGCCCATGACGTACAACATCGCTCTGACTCGCGAAAAGCTCGGGTTTCGTGCGCCTTTCAAAGTATCATCCTCTAAATGTATTCCAGAGCCCGCCACTGCTTGCAAGCAAGTTTCACGTTTCATTTCACAGCGCCTACCGGCGACGCGTGACGACTTGGACATGGCGGCCTCCACACCATCGGCGCTCGAGCAGGCGTGCCTGCGCAACCTCAAACGGACTCGCGAGATGTATCTAGCGAACTACGGTCAGCGGGTAGAGGCCAATGAGGCCACCGCCTTTCTGCGCACGTCGATCATGCTGAACTCGGAGTACAAGCTTGTCAAGGACCTGCCTCCCATTGCGGCGGGCGGCGCCGCGGCATCGGTCGTAATGGCACATGCGGCCGTGGCCGCCGCCTCTTTCGGCGGCGCCGCCGCTGCTGCTTCCGATGGGCCACTCTTGCTTCAGGATCGCAGAGATGGTGGCCTCGGTGGGACCGTTAGGCCGAGCACGGCGGCCGAACGGCTGGCTGGTCCGCCGTCGACCGCCGTCGTCGCGGCCGCCTCGACGTCCAACTCGACGACGCTTATCCCGCGCAGCCGCGCCTCGCGCCCAGTGGTGCAGCCAGAGTGGCACGCACCGTGGAAGATGATGCGGGTAATCTCGGGCCATCTGGGATGGGTGCGAGCGATCGCGGTGGACCCGACTAACGAGTGGTTCGCGACGGGTTCGGCCGATCGCACCATCAAGATCTGGGACCTCGCCTCGGGTACGCTCAAGCTCACGCTCACGGGCCATATCTCGACAGTGCGCGGACTGGCAGTGAGCAGCCGCTCGCCCTACCTCTTCTCATGCGGTGAGGACAAGATGGTCAAGTGCTGGGACCTCGAGTACAACAAGGTAATCCGGCACTACCATGGACACCTCTCGGGCGTATACTCGCTCGCTCTGCACCCGACCCTCGACCTGCTGGTCACGGGCGGGCGGGACTCAGTCGCGCGAGTGTGGGACATTCGCACCAAGAATAATGTGCACACGTTGACTGGGCACGAGCAGACGGTGGCGGGGCTCGGGGTGCAGGCGGTCGAGCCGCAGATCATCACCGGCTCGATGGACTCCACCGTCCGGTTGTGGGACCTTGTGGCCGGCCGTGCAATCGCCGTGCTCACCAACCACAAGAAGGCAGTGCGCGCGATCGCGATCGCTCCGCATGAGTATTCGTTCGTCTCGGCTTCGGCAGACAATCTCAAGAAGTGGAAGTGCCCCGAGGGCGAGTTCATGCACAACATCACCGGCCACAACTGCATCGTGCACACGTGCGTCATCAACCAGGACAACGTGATGGCCACTGGCGGGGACACTGGCGCGCTCCATCTTTGGGACTACAAGACCGGACACAACTTCCAGACGCTGCAAACGATCGCTCAGCCCGGTTCGCTCGAGTCCGAATGTGGCATCATGGCGACCGCCTTCGACCAGACGGGCAGCCGCCTCATCACAGGCGAGGCCGACAAGACAATCAAGATGTGGAAGGAGGACCCCGACGCCACGCCCGAGACACACCCTGTCAACTACGAGCCGCCGCGCGACCGGAAGCGGTACTGAGAGTGTACTGAGATGAAACTGCGATCGTTACATGTATGCTGGCGCAGCGCGGTGAGTTGTGCATGTGAAAACCTTGACACGTGACGGTCGCCGAAACAACGTCCTACTGCGGAGGTGTTTTGAGATTACCATACGTCTTTGGAATGATGTGACGAAGCCGGAACGGACCCGCCGAGGTCGACTCACGGCAAAAAAAGAGGCACCCCTCGCCGCCCCCGTTTCCAGATGCTCTACCAGGTTGTCGTCGCCCTGTCCATCATTTCGACGGCCGCTCAGCGGCCAGCCGACCCGACTGACATGCACCTGGACCCGGCATTCCCCCAGTTCATGAAGTTCATGACGGACTTCCGCAACGGTGTCCCCTATTCGTCGGCCGCGGAGACGCTCGGTCGCTTCACCGCATTCAAGGCCAACCTGCAGCTCATCGGCGAGCGCAACGCCAAGGGTCAGGAGACGCACGGCATCACCAAATTCGCCGACCTCACCCGCGAGGAGTTCAAGGCCCAGTACTTGACCCTGCGCCCCCCCACGGCCAACGCCCTCCGGTCCATGAAGCAGCTGGACCACCTCGTGCAGGCCAACTACACGGCGGCCTCGACCGACTGGTGCGCCAAGGGCGCGTGCACGCCGGTCAAGAACCAGGGGCAGTGCGGCTCGTGCTGGGCCTTCTCAGCCACCGAGCAGCTCGAGTCGCAGTACTACCAGACCTACGGCAAGCTCATTGAGCTGTCGCCGCAACAGCTCACCTCGTGTGATCCGAACTGCGGTGGTTGCAACGGTGGCAACCCGATCAACGCGTGGATCTATGTCAACTCGTTCGGTGGTCAGGAGTCGGAAAGTGATTACCCCTACGTATCGGGCGTCACGAAGCAGACGGGCTCGTGCTCGTCGAAGATCGCCGAAGTGACCGAGGCCGTTGGCGCGGATGTTGGCTACTTCATCGCGCAGCGTCCTGCCCAGGAGTCGAACATGCTCAAGCAGATCGGGCTGTCGCCCATGTCCATCGCCGTCGACGCCGAGCTCTGGCAGACATACACGGGTGGCATCATCGGCCCCAAATCGGGCTGCGGCACCACCATCGACCACGCCGTTCAAGTGACCGGCTACAATGCCGAGGGAAACTACTGGATCGTGCGCAACTCGTGGGGCCCCAACTGGGGCGAGAGCGGCTTCGTGTACCTCACGTACGGCGACAATGTTTGCGGCATCACCTCGCAGGCCACCATCACCGTTCCCGAGGTGGTCGGCAAGCTCGACCTCTGAGCCGCGCGCGAAATCCTCGGCTTTGGCGTTGCCGTGCGTCGTCGCCCATTGCCGACGGGGACCTGTGACGATGTATCATCAGCGAAATTTGGGCCAGCGGTCTGTGGATCTGAATTCGGGTTGGGCTAGACAAATGTGGCATCTGTGAGTGTGTGTCTGATTTGGCTATTCGTTTTTGTGTGCAGTGGCGCCGCGGCCGGACTACATGCGATGTACGGATCGGAGGTTTCGGAGCAGCGAGCACACATACACCGCGATACACACTCCGATACAGGCTCGGCTCGCTCTCCGCTACCAGTGTGTCTTCTCAGGCGCGTGCACAGAATCCCGCCGCATACGCTGCATTCCGCATGGCGCTTACTTGAGGTGCGATGGCCAGACCCAAGGCCGTCTCCTTCTCTCGAAGAGTCGCCATCGCATCGCTGGGGAGGCCAAACGACTCGATGGCAGCCAGGAGCTCATTGACGATTGCGCCCTCTGCCGCGCCGATCACGCCTTCGCTTGCACCAGTTGGCACAGACGGTGGCACCGTGGGTACCCGAGCACCCGCGGGCTTCTCGTCGTCGTCGGCCGTGGCAACCTTGCCCTTTGCCTGCGGCGCTACTGGCGCTGGTCCCTTTGCAAGCTTCTTTGCCGCAATCTCCGCATTCTTGATCAGCTTTTTCTTCAGCGACTTGGAAAGCTCCACTGGTGTAGACGTCAGGAGCCTATTCACCTCTTCGACCTGACCAGCATCGACCGCAGCCTGGATGTCGGCTGGGATCTCTACGCTATCCTCGGCCATGTCGCCCGCGGCGTCGACCTCAGTGCGCACGCTCGCCACAACTTGCCTGTGTGAAGATTATAAACATTGGCTGTGAAGACCAGGGGTCCCGAGCCAATGGTAACCGCACACGTATGTACGCCGGTCCGGTGTTTTGGGTGTCGAGTAACTTGTCGAGTTATAAACATTGGCTGTGAAGAATCTTAATGCGCTGAATGTCTTGAGTTGATACTTGAATTTGGCTGTTAAACATAAGGCTGTGGGCTATACTCAAGTTTGGTTGGTCTGTTGCGGGTAACTTTTGTTTCTTGTATTCGATTTCGTGGGTATCGGGTACGTGTATCGTACCATGAACCCATAGGGTGGGGGTAGGGTAAAAGGGGTGACGGGGGGTTTCCTATACAAATTGGGGGGAGTTTCCTATACAATACGTATCCTGATGTATCCTACATGTATCCTGAATGTATCTTGCATGTATTTCGATGTGTCCTATCAAGATACATCAAGATACATCAAGATACATCAAGATACATTTGTATAGGATGTATCTCGCATGTATCTCGCATGTATCCCGCATGTATCCCGCATGTATCCCTCAGATACGTACCTCTCTGCATACATTTGAGATACATGTCTCTCATGATGTATCCCTGATGTATCCCGCATGTATCCTCTATGTATCCTCTATGTATCCTGGAGTACCACTGCAGATGCATGTATCCCGCATGTATCCCGCATAAATGCTTGCATGTATCCCACATATATTCGTCATGACCGTCCAAGATACATGTATCGTGATTTTGTATCTCGGTGTATCCTGATGTATCGTGATGAAGAGTCCAAGATACACGTATCCTGATGTATCCTGACATGTATCCAGTGTGACACCAAGGAAGCGCCCAAGATACATGTATCGTAACGCATCTCATGTGTATCCCAAAATGTATCTTGGTACTCGTTTGGGATACGTGTGAAATACATGCAAAATGTCAAGATACATGTATTCTCTTGGATTGTAACAGAACATGTAAGATACATTTGAGATACATCAGGATACATTCGGGATACATTCGGGATACATGTATCCTGCAGGATACATACAGGATACATGCAGGATACATGTAGGATACATCAGGATACGTATTGTATAGGAAACTCCCCCCAATTTGTATAGGAAACCCCCCCTAACCCAGGGTAAAAGTGAGGGCATTTTGGCGTAAGATGGTAAAAGTGTGCAGGGTACAAGATTCGCGTAAAACGGTAAAAGTCCTCGTGCCTCCGCCATCGCCCTCCCCACCGCCG